>OLSK01000213.1_pt1 | contig 55458 bp, 39 predicted proteins | sample 1672781 | NCBI WGS metagenome assembly OLSK01 (sample SAMEA3136723, study PRJEB25190) | human gut metagenome | biome: human gut; feature: human-associated habitat; material: faeces | place: Austria | collected 2013 | reverse complement strand
CGGTGTTGCTGGAGTAGTCGTTGGGGACGTTCTTAAATGACTAGTCGAAAGGGACGCTCTTGCCGGCACTTGGGGACAGTCCCTAAGTGTCGGCAGATTGGGACATTCCTTTGCAAGATGGCGCTGAAGATTGTCCCCGACGACTAGTCGTTTAAGAACGTCCCCAACGACTGGTCGTTTAATGCGCCAGTTTCTGTCGAGTCGGTGCTTCTTGCGGGTTGCCCGTATAATGGGTTGCGTATGAACCGCAACCAAGGAGTTCCAGTTTATGGACCAGAGCCTTTTTAAATTCGACCTGATCGCCGAGGACCCGACGACGCATGCGCGTGCCGGCGTGCTGCACACCCCGCACGGCGACATCGAGACACCGATCTTCATGCCCGTGGGCACCAAGGCAAACGTCAAGGGCATTCCTACCGAGACCGTCAAACAGCTCGGCGCCCAGATCGTGCTTGCCAATACCTATCACCTGTCCATGCGCCCCGGCGAGGATACCATCGCCGAGCTGGGCGGACTGCATAAGTTCATGAACTGGCACGGCCCCATCCTCACCGACTCGGGCGGATTCCAGGTCTTTAGCCATAACGACGCCGTCAAGCTCACCGACGAGGGCGTGCGCTTTATCGTCAATGACTACGACGGCCGCCACGTGTTCTGGACGCCCGAGGACAACATGGAAATCGCCATGAAGCTCGGCTCCGACATCTGCATGCAGCTCGACCAGTGCCCACCTTATCCTGCTACGCGCGAATTTGTTCAGCGTGCGGTTGATCTGTCTGCAACCTGGGCCCGCCGTTGCCTTGCCGCCCATAAGCGCGAAGACCAAGCCCTCTTTGCAATCTGCTATAAAGCTCACACCCGCGATGACCAGGCACTCTTTGGCATTGTTCAGGGCGGCATGCATCTGGACCTGCGCCTGCGCTCGCTGCGCCATCTGGAGGAGTGCGGCGACTTCCCGGGCTACGGCATTGGCGGCTACTCGGTGGGCGAGGACCACGAGACCATGTTCGAGACCCTGGCACCGCTCGTAAGCGAGTACATGCCCAAGCACAAGCCGCGCTACCTGATGGGCGTCGGCAACCCCACCACCCTCGTGCGCGGTGTGGGCGTGGGTATCGACATGTTCGACTGCGTGCTGCCGACGCGCACGGGCCGCATGGGTACGGCGTTCTCCAGCGAGGGTCGCCTCAACTTCCGCAACGCTCGCTTTGCGCACGACGATGGTCCCATCGATCCCACCTGCACCTGCCCGGTGTGCACGGGCGGCTACAGCCGCGCGCTCATTCGCCACATGGTCACGCAGAAGGAGATGCTCGGCGGCATTCTGCTCGGCGTGATCGAGAACCTCAGCAAAGCGTATATTTCCTCGACCTTATCCGACGCGATCGTATTCGGCGTGCTGATCGTCGTACTGCTCGTAAAGCCGACAGGTCTCCTCGGGAAAGCAATGCGAGAGAAAGTGTAGGTGATCGGTGTGAAAAACAAATTACAATCCACAAGCTTAAACAAGACAACTCGGCAGAATATGATCACCTACGCCATCGTCGCGGCGTGCTTCGTGTTCTGCGCGGTATATAACGGTATGCCGGGCGGCTCCAGCCTGATCAAGGGTCTTTTTGTCCCGATCTGCGCCTATGTCATCATGGCGGTTTCTCTGAATCTGACGGTCGGCATCCTCGGCGAGCTGAGCCTCGGACACGCGGGCTTCATGTGTCTGGGCGCGTTCGTCGGCAGTACCTTCAGCATTCTGACCCAGGAAAGCCTGACTTCGGTCTGGATTCGTTTCCCGCTGGCGATTCTCATCGGCGGGCTGGTGGCAGGCGCGGCGGGCGTTCTGATCGGGATTCCGGTTCTGCGTCTGCGCGGAGATTATCTGGCTATCGTAACGCTGGCGTTCGGCGAGATCATCAAGAGTCTCGTCAACAATATTTATTTAGTTAAGGATGTCAACGGGCTGCACATGGCGCTCAGCGTGGAAGCCTACAACAATATGGAGCTTGACCCGCTGACCTCGGAGGAACTGATTAACGGCGCGATGGGGATTACGAGCGCGCCGCGCGATTCCAACTATATCGTCGGCTTTATCCTGATCTTCATCACCTTGATCGTCATCCTCAATCTGGTCAATTCTAGAGCAGGGCGGGCGATCATGGCGATCCGGGACAACCGTATCGCGGCGGAGTCCATCGGCATCAACATCACCAAATACAAACTGATTGCCTTTACAATTTCCGCGATGTTCGCGGGCATGGCGGGTGTCCTCTACGGACATAATCTGTCCAGTCTGGTCGCGGTCAAATTCGACTACAACTTGTCGATTCTGGTGCTGGTATTCGTCGTCCTCGGCGGCATCGGCAGCATGCGCGGCTCGATCATCGCGGCGGTCATCCTGACAGCGCTGCCGGAGCTTTTGCGTGGCTCGTTCAGCGACTACAGAATGCTGATTTACGCAATCCTGCTGATTGTGATGATGCTGGTGAACAACAACGAAACCATGAAAATGTATACGGAACGCTTCAAAGGCTATCTGCATCTTGACGGCAGGGCGAAGGCATCTAAAACTTCCAAAGCGTCCGCAAAAGAACAGGAGGTGAGCTAAGATGGCAGCGCCAATGTTGGAAACAAAAAATTTAGGAATCTCCTTTGGCGGTCTGAAGGCGGTCGATGAGCTCACCATGACCATAAACAAAGGACAGCTCTACGGTCTGATCGGACCGAACGGAGCGGGCAAGACGACAGCATTTAACCTGCTGACGGGCGTTTACAAACCGACGGAGGGGAACTTTTTCTTAGATGGAGAAAAGCTCACCGGACACAGCACGATCGAGATCAACAAGAAGGGCATCGCGAGAACCTTCCAGAATATCCGGCTTTTCAAGCAGCTTTCGGTACTTGACAACGTCAAGCTCGGACTGCATAATGATTATAAGTACTCGCTCGCGGACGGAATCTTTCGCCTGCCGTCCTATTTCAAGACCGAAAAACGAATGAACGAAAAGGCGGAGGAACTGCTCGAGGTGTTCGGGCTGGCGGGAGAAAAGGATTATATCTCGGCGAATCTGCCTTATGGCAAACAGAGAAAACTGGAAATCGCCAGAGCGTTGGCAACCTCGCCGAAGCTTTTGCTTCTGGATGAACCGGCGGCCGGCATGAATCCGAACGAAACGCAGGAGCTGATGGATACGATTCAGTTCGTCAGAAAGACGTTTGATATGACGATCCTCCTGATCGAGCATGATATGCGGCTGGTATCCGGTATCTGTGAGGAACTGACGGTTCTGAACTTCGGTACGGTGCTGGCGCAGGGCAAGACGAGCGAGGTACTGAACAATCCGCAGGTTATCAAGGCATATTTGGGCGAGTAAGGAGGGCGCGCATATGGCAATGTTAGAAATCAGAGATTTGGAAGTCAATTATGGCGCCATCAACGCGATCAAAAAAATATCTTTTGATGTCAATCAGGGTGAAGTTATCGCTCTGATCGGCGCCAACGGCGCCGGCAAGACCACGACGCTGCACACCATCACCGGACTGCTCAAGGCGAAATCCGGAAGTGTCCGCTTTGAGGGCAAAGAATTGACCAAGCTGCCGCCGCACAAGATTGTGGCGATGGGCATGGCGCACGTTCCGGAGGGCAGACGCATTTTCCAGCAGCTTTCTGTGTTTAAGAATCTGGACCTGGGCGCTTATACTCGCAGAGACCGCGAGGAATACGCGCGCAATCTGGCGATGGTATACGAAAAGTTCCCGCGTCTGGAAGAACGCAAAAACCAGATCGCCGGAACGCTGTCCGGCGGCGAACAGCAGATGCTGGCGATGGGAAGGGCGCTGATGTCCAGCCCGAAGATTATTTTGATGGATGAACCGTCCATGGGGCTGTCTCCACTCTTTGTCGGCGAGGTGTTTAAGATCATCGAAGAAATTAAAAAGAGCGGCACGACGGTGCTTTTGGTAGAGCAGAACGCAAAAAAAGCGCTGGAGGTCGCGGATCGCGCCTACGTGCTGGAAACCGGAAAGATTGTTCTCAGCGGCAACGCGAAGGATTTGATGAATGACGAAGCAGTAAAGAAGGCTTACTTGGGAGAGTAAGCGGACGAGGAGCACACGCTATGGAGAAATTTGTAATTACAATCGGCCGTGAATACGGCAGCGGCGGCAGAGGCATCGCGCATCGTCTGGCAGACGCGCTGGGCATCCGTTATTACGATAAGGAGCTGATTCGCATGGCTTCAGAGGACAGCGGCATCAGCGAGGCGCTGTTCAACCTTACCGATGAAAAGCTGGAGGATAAATTCCTGCGAAAGCATGGAATCTCCAAGGGAACCCTGGTTTCTCAGCCGCAGCCGGACAGACTGACAAAGGAGGAACTCTTTCAGTTTCAGTCTGAGATTATTCGGCGTGTCGCGGATCTGGAGGAATCCTGCATCATCATCGGCCGATGCGGGCAGTACATCCTGCGCGACCGTTCCGATTTGGTCAGAATCTTTATCCACGCGGATCAGGAGTACTGTATCGAAAAGCTGATGAACCGCTATGGAATCAGCAGAGAGGAGGCAGCGCGCCTCCGCGAAAAGACAGACGCGAGCAGAGCCGCCTACCACAAACACTATACCGGAACCGAATGGCTGGATGTACGCAATTACGACCTGTCGCTCGACACCTCCAAGCTGAGTCAGGACGAATGTATCCGCATCGTTTCCGCCTATATCAAAAACAGATAAGGACAAAAGCGCGTAATGAAATACAGAGTTCTATGCGCTGATATCTCCCATAACTGAGTGATATTCCGCAAGGTGTTTTTGTCGCATAACAAGACAAAAGTGTGCAAAACGGAACCTGAGATTTCTTTGCACACATGCCTGCCATGCGTGGCAGGCGCTCCGCAAGGTGCTTTTGTCGATATTCCGGAAATATCGCAAACGATATTTCCATGCATAATAAAAAAGAGAGATAAGATTGCATTTATCTATAAAAACCGAGCCTCTCCGCGCGTGCATAGATTCGCGTGGGGAGGCTCGGTTTTTTGACGAAGGCGCGGCGCCTAAAATCTTCACGCAGAAAGGCCGAAGAAGGCAGCTAAAAAATTTTGTCAAAAAGCGAAAAAATTTTGCAAAAAGGTCTTGACAATTGAATATGCATTCAACTATAATAGGGATAACAGTTGAGCGATGGCTCAACCAAATGAAAGGTATGCGCGAAAGCTGCGAGGGACGCCTGTGGATCGCGGGCCGCCCGCGGAAATCGCGGCGAAAGCGAAAGCAAAGGTATGAAACAGAACGAAACGGAGGAAAATAATTATGAAAAAGACCTATTTACTGGAAGGTTTGGATTGCGCGAACTGCGCGGCTGAGGTGGAAAGAAACGTCGCGAAGCTCGACAACGTCAACAGCGCATCGGTCAATTTCCTGACACTCAAAATGGTGCTGGATGTCAACGAGGATCATTTTGACGAGACCTATAAAAAGATTGTCAAGACGGTAAAAAAGACTGAACCGGACGTTGAAATCAAGGAACTTTAGGCGAAGTGCGAGAGGCGCGCGGATTGGATTTGAGGATTGCATGCGAGGTGAGTGAAGATGAAAAAGAGAATCAGAAGATTGGGAATCGGGGCGGCGCTTTTCGCTGTGGCGCTGCTGCTTCCGGCGGAGCCGCAGGCGCTCAAGGCGGGGATGTATCTGGCGGCCTATTTGATCGTCGGCTGTCAGGTGCTGCTGAAGGCGCTTCGCAATATCAAAAGAGGTAAGATCTTTGACGAAAACTTTCTGATGGCGGTCGCCTCGATCGGCGCTTTTGTCATCGGCGAATATCCGGAAGCGGTTGCCGTCATGCTGTTTTACCAGATTGGGGAACTGTTCGAGGACTACGCGGTCGGCAAATCGCGGAGGTCGATTACCGAGCTGATGCAGATCCGGCCGGATTACGCGAACCTCAAGCTCGCGGACGGCAATATCAAAAAGGTCGATCCAAACGAGGTGAAAATCGGCGATCTGATCGTCATCAAGCCCGGCGAAAAGGTTCCGCTGGACGGCATTGTGCGCGAGGGCTCATCCATGCTGGATACCGCGGCGCTGACCGGAGAGTCCGTTCCGCGCGCTGTACGTGAGGGGGAAGAGATCCTCAGCGGCTGCATCAACCAGAGCGGCCTTTTGGAGGTCGAGGTCAAAAAGGTATTCGGCGAATCTACCGTCAGCAAGATTCTCGAGCTGGTCGAGAACGCGACCAGCCAAAAGGCAAAGATGGAGAATTTTATCACGCGCTTCGCGGCCTATTATACACCGGCCGTCGTAGGGGCGGCAGTGGCACTGGCGCTTTTGCCGCCGATTCTGATCGGCAGCGGGCTGATCGGCGGCGCGGCGGGCTTCAGCGGCGCGCTGCTTAGCAAATGGGTCTACAGAGCCTTGGAGTTTTTGGTTGTTTCCTGTCCATGCGCGCTGGTCATTTCCGTTCCGCTGAGCTTTTTTGGCGGCATCGGCGGTGCGTCCAAGATCGGCCTTCTGGTCAAGGGCAGCAACTATCTGGAGGCGGCGGCATACGCAGAGTATGTCGTTATGGATAAGACCGGTACGCTGACGAAGGGTGTTTTTCAAGTAGAAAAGGTAGAGACCCGCGGCACGCTTTCCGCGGAAGCACTGCTCAAATACGCGGCCTACGCGGAGGCAAACTCCAACCATCCGATCTCGGTATCGCTGCGCGAGGCTTATGCATCACCTGCAGCGGAAGCAGATGCGCAGAGCCGGCACGAAAGCCAGGGAGAGAGCGAAAACCGGAGTCAAAGCGCGCGGCAGACACAGCATGGGCGAGTGATTGACAAATCACTGATCGGCAGTGTTGAGGAAATTGCCGGACATGGCGTCGCGGCGGAGATCGAAGGGCATCAGGTCCTGGTTGGCAATCAGAAGCTGATGAGACGGAAAAATATCACCTGCCCTGCCGCGGAGGCTGCCGGGACGGTCGTGCATATCGCGGTAGACGGTAAGTATGAGGGGTATATTACCATCGCGGACCAGATCAAGGAGGACGCCGCGGCAGCGATTCAGGGACTCAAAGCAAGAGGAATCAAGACAGTTATGCTGACCGGGGACAGCAAGGCTGTCGCAGAACGCGTCGGCAAGGTGCTTGGTGTGGACGAGGTACACGCAGAATTACTGCCGGAGAATAAGGTGGAGGAGGTCGAAAGACTGCTCGCCGCGAAATCCAAAAAAGGCAAGCTCTTATTCGTCGGTGACGGCATCAATGACGCGCCGGTACTGGCCAGAGCCGACGTGGGCGTCGCGATGGGCGGTCTGGGCTCTGACGCGGCGATCGAAGCAGCGGACGTGGTCATCATGACCGATGAGCCTTCCAAGCTTTTGAATCTGATGAATATTGCCAAAAAGACGCTTGTCATCGCGAAGCAGAACGTCATCTTCGCACTGGCGGTCAAGCTGCTGGTGCTGGTGCTCTGCGCGGTCGGTCTTGTCAATATGTGGGCTGCCGTATTCGCGGATGTCGGAGTATCCGTTCTGGCGATTCTGAACGCGATGCGGGCGCTGAAGACCGCGCAAAAATAGAAGAAAGGATGGGGCAAAAGCGCCTTGACAGGCAGATTTCCGGCTGCCTGGTTCAGAAACTCTGCAGATGACTATTCTGTCAGCTGCTCGATGGTCGGATGTACATGGTAGAAGTCACGAAGCGCTTCATATTGGCGCTGCGCGGCTTCTTTTTTTGCTTTGGCGGCGGCGCCGACCGCGTTGGATTTGACCGCTTTGATCATGATGTTGCGCGCGGTATGTTCAAGAGAAGTAAATTCAATCATGGAGACATGGTAGCCGCAGGCCTCCAGTTTGAGTCCGCGCAGTCCGTCTGTCAGATATTCGGTCAGGCGGTCTTTGAGAATTCCATGTTTGAGCATCGGCTGGTGCAGCTCGTTTTTGATCTGCTTGAACAACTCATGCTGGCAGCAGGGTACGCTGAGAATGACTTTCGTATTCCACTTGACCGCGTTGATCAGCGCGTAGTCGGTTGCGGTGTCGCAGGCGTGCAGCGTCACCACCATGTCCGCGTGGCTGCCGGTATAGTCAGCAATATCACCCTTGAGAAACTTGAGCTCGTCATATCCGAGATCCGCGGCGACCCGATTGCAAAAGTCGATGACATCTTCCTTGAGATCAAGTCCGATGATCTCGACCTCGCGCTTCTGCAGGATCTTGAGGTAATAATAGATCGCGAAAGTCAGATACGCCTTGCCGCAGCCGAAGTCGATGATGCGCAGCGCGCGGTCCTTCGGCAGAGCCGGAAAAACATCTTCGACGATTTCAAGATAGCGGTTAATCTGGCGGAATTTCGCGTAGGACTTCGGGAAAACCTTTCCCTCCGGACTCATGACGCCGAGCCGAATCAGAAAGTCGCAGGGCACGCCGTCCGGAATCAGATAATGCTTTTGGCGGTTGTGCGAGAGCGCGGACGCCGCGGACGCGCCGACAGAAGCGGTAAGAGCGCGTGGCTTTGACAGTGAAGACCGGGCCGCGATGCGGTCTGACTGTTCGGTATGAGGACTGCCGCTGCCGCGATCTGCTCCTTCGCAGTTAAAATCGCTGCCGCTGCCGCACTTTGTCTGCTCACAGTTGAGATTGTTACTGCTGCCGCTGCCCTCGCGCCGAAGTTTTTTACCGCGCTCCGCCTGCTCGGCTTGCGGCGTTCTGCGGATCGCAGGACGCTCCGGTCTGGCGGCAAGTACCTGAATCTGCTCGGTCGGCGTGAAGATGTTGATCTGCTTGAAGTCCTGCTCGCAGAGCGCAAGGCACAGGGCCGCGGCTTCCGTGAGCGGAAGGTTTCGGTGGGATACCTTTTTGGGATAGGTATATTCTACCTGACAGCAGAGCTCCCCGCCGAGCAGGATCGGCCGCAGAATCACTTTTTGATATTCCAAAGATTTTTTGCGTTTATCCGAAAAAATAATTTTTTGAAACTTGCCTTCATCGCAAAGCTCCGAGAATAGTTTTGTTAGCGAAAGAGTCTGGTTCATATAGTTTTTGCCTTTCTGACGGAGAAGGTTACAGGGCGCGCGGCAAAATACGGATTCCTGCGCGCGGATGTCTGCCGCGGTCACGCACGGCGCGAAAGCGGGAACAAAGTATGCCTGCCGACGCGGCGTACAAGCACCGGCGGGCAGGCATGAAATCATAACTGCTGACTGATAGGATCAGCAAAAAAAGTCAAAAGGTTTTGATTGATTTTTTAACCGAGTAAGTGCCGTTGACCGTATGCCTGTGGTAGGTACGATAGGCACGGACACGATATTGATAGGTCTTGTCGGATTTGGCTTTGACATCGCGATAGGACAGGGTGTTGGTCGTCTTAACCAGCTTCCATGCGCTCCACTTTTTGCCGTTTTTCACTCTGCGGTAGACCTTGTAGCCGGAGGTTTTGGAAACCGGGCGCCATTTTAAGGTGTTTGTGCCGCGTCCGCTTACTCTGAGGTATTTGATCTTTGGTCTGCTGAGCGGGGTCGTAACTGACTTCGCAGCGGATGGCAGACTTTCGTACAGCGTGCCGCCGACAGTACGCAGGGAAGTGCAGCGATAATAGTATTGAACGCCGGGTTCTGTCTCGACATCCTCATAGAATCTGTCGTCAAGCTCCGAGGCGATCAGCTCCCATTTGCCGCCTGCCGGCTTGCGGTATAGATTGCAGCTTTCCGCTTTGTCCGGCATGGACCAGGTCAGAACCGGATCTCCGAATTCGTTCCGCGTAGGCGAATCCGGCGTCGGTGCCGGCGCGGCGTAGAAGCGCTCCGCATCGAAGAAATGCACCTCATAGCTGACCGGCTCGTCGAGGCCGGCGATGTAAACGAAGAAACGATCCCCATCCCTGTATTCGTCTATGCTGGCAGGACGGAAGATGATACAGCCCTTCTGGCCATAGGCCGCGTTGTTGACGTAGAAATCACCGTCCGCGGAGTACGAACTGAAGGTCCAGGATTTTCCGTCGGAAAAACGCACCATGGAAACGACCACGCCGGAGGTGTCCAGTTCCTCGCCGACAGAAATACTCCATGCGGAGGAAGGGCTGAAATAGCTGGTCGGCATATTGCGCGCGGGCCAGCAGACACCGGTATAATCGCTGTCGCGGTTCTCCCGGTCGTAGACGTACATCGCCTGATAGGTGCCCTTGTTTCCGGTAACAGAGCCGAAGCCTGTCATGCTCATCGCCGGATTCAGAATCCAGCGGCGGTGGCCGAGCGTGCTGAGATTGTTCGCGTCGCTGTCGTCCATCCAACCGGTAAGGATCGACCATTTGAGGCTGTTTTCGCTCCAGGAGGTCCACGAAATATTAGAATGCTGTGAGCCGTCATAGCCCTGCTTTGCGAGAGCTTGATCCATCGATGCCGGCAGGGCTGGCGTGTGCGTCAGCTTGCCGTTGACATAGTTGACGAGCGCGGAAGCCTGCGCCAGCTGACTGTATTCCTCCGAGATATAGAGGTTGGAAGAAATACCGGCAATATAGCGTATCGTCTTGATGGTATTGAGCGCCGCCGCTTCCTCTGATTCCGCGAGCCTGCCCGCCTCGTAAGGCGCGGAGGTCTTTGGCGCAGTCAGATAGTCGGTTTCATGGGTCTTGCCCGTAGACTTTCCGTCTTCGTCAAAGTAGATATCTCCGGTCGGATGCTCCTGCATGAATTTGACGATATCCTCCTTGCTCGGTGTCTTGACCGTGATCAGGCTGCTCTTGGAGCTGCCGGATGCCGCGAAGGCCGGGCTTGGCGTGGAAATGGAAGTTACGAGCAGCGCGGCGCTCACCAGCAGCGCGGTGAAAGCGCGGCGCGACCTGCTTCGATGTATGTGCATGTGTGTTTTCATAAATCAGTTCCCCAAATTTTCCCCTAAGATATAAAAGATATCAGCGCCGCGTCCGCGTTTGCTCCGCGGCAACGGTATCAACCTTATTATAGCGCAAAATCATCTGTTCGTAAAGTGGGAGAAAGGAGAAAGAAAGGTCGAAAAATGGGTGAAAAAACACAAGAAAATCTGTGAAAAAGCACAACAAAACCTTGCGATTTGAAGGGTTTTGTGATAAAATAATTACATGTTCGTTAAAATATGTGAAGAAGACCTAAAAATATTCTGAATTTTTGATATAATAAACAAATTTCTCAGAAAACGACAGCAAATGTAAAATTCACAGACAAAAAAGACACAGCATGAATGAAATAAAGGAGAAAAAATGGAAAATGGTCTTAACAAAAAATACGGATTACTGACCGCAATCTGCATGGTTGTCGGTATTGTTGTCGGTTCCGGTGTATTCTTCAAGGCGCAGACGATCCTGCAGAAAACAGAAGGAAATATGGTGATGGGTATCTGGGCGTGGCTGATCGGCGGCGCGATTATGCTCTGCTGTATCGCCGCCTTTTCGATTATGGCGACGAAATACGAAAAAGTGAACGGGGTCGTGGATTACGCGGAGGCGACGGTCGGCCGCAAGTATGGCTATGTCATCGGCTGGTTTATGACAATGATCTATTATCCGACGCTGACCTCGGTGCTCGCGTGGTTGTCGGCGCGGTATACGCTGGTATTCCTGACCTCCGCGTTTCCGAATCGGATCACGCTGGTGATTCCGGCGGCGGAGGGGGGCTGCGTGGTCGGGCCGGAGTGCATGGCGCTCGCTCTGTTCTTCCTCTGTGCGGCCTACGCGATCAACGCGCTTTCACCGAAGATCGCGGGACACTTCCAGGTGGCAACGACCATCATCAAGCTGATCCCGCTGCTTTTGATGGCAGTCGTGGGCATCATCGTCGGGCTTGTTTCCGATCAGGGCGTCCTTTTGGAAAACATGGCGAATCCGGGCGCGGAGACGACCGGAAATCCGCTGTTTGGCGCGATTGTCGCAACGGCTTTTGCTTATGAGGGCTGGATCATCGCGACCTCGATCAACGCCGAGCTCAAGGACGCGAAACGGAATCTGCCGATCGCGCTGATCGCGGGCGGCATCATCATTGTGGCCATCTACCTGTTCTATTACATCGGCGTAGCCGGCGGCGCGACGGTGGAGGATCTGATGAATGACGGCGCGACGACAGCCTATCTGAACATTTTTGGCGGCGCGTTCGGAAACATCTTGAATCTCTTTGTGGCGATTTCCTGTATGGGTACGCTGAACGGACTCATGCTCGGCTGCACGCGCGGGATCTACGCGGTGGCAACGCGCGGCGAGGGTCCGCATCCGGAAATGTTCCGCCAGGTTGATAAGGTGACGAACATGCCGAATAACGCGTCAATTCTGGGGTTGCTGCTCTGCGGTTTCTGGTTCCTGTTCTTTTACGGTTCCAATCTGGCGGCGTTCGGCTGGTTCGGGCTGTTCAGCTTTGATTCCTCGGAGCTGCCAATTGTCACGATTTACGCGCTTTACATCCCGATTTACCTGATGTTTATGAAAAAAGCGACCGACCTCAGCTTCACGCGGCGCTATCTGATTCCGGCGCTGGGACTGATCGGCAGTGTATTCATGGTCTTCGCGGCCATCTACGCGCATGGCATCCAGCCGTATCTGGCGGCGAAGGCAAACGGTGGGTTCGCTTGCCCGATCGTATTCTATCTGATTTTATTCGCGGTCGTTCTGGTATGGGGACTCGCGCATTATAAGAACCGGCAGGCAGACGCAAGAACGCCGCAAACGAGCGCGGAGCCGGCACCGGAGGCAGGACAAAAGTAAACATAACGAAATACAGATTTCTATGTGCGCATGGCGCTCATCTGTGAGCGCCGCTCCGCAAGGTGCTTTTGTCGTGATTCCGCAAATATCGCATAGCGATAGTTCCTACAAAATAAAAAATTCGCGCGGAGGTGTTTTGACATGAAAATCATTGATTTGACGCATACGATTTCTGAGGATATGCCGGTTTATCCCGGCACGGAGCCACCGGTGCTAAAGCCGGCTAACACATACGAAAAGGACGGGTTTCGGGAAACACTCCTTTCGTTGTATTCACATACAGGAACCCATGTGGACCCGCCCGCGCATCTGTTCGCGGATCGAGCCACCCTCGACGCGCTGCCGATCGAGCAGTTCGCGGGGAAAGCGCTGGTGATTGACTGTACGCGTCTTGCCGAAGGCGAAGCGATTCGCATGAACGAGCTGGAACAGGCAGGCATCGAAAAAGCAGAGGCCGCGGATTTCCTGCTCTTTCATCTCGGCTGGGATAAGCGATGGGGAACTGACAGCTATTTTGGCGATTATCCCTGCATAGACGACGAGGTTCAGCGTTTCATTCTGAGCACAGGCAAAAAGGGCATCGGCTTTGATGTCATCGGTATGGACCCGATTTCCGACACAAATCTGCCGCGCCACAAAAAGCTCTTTTACGAGCATGATGTGATCAATATTGAAAATCTCTGCAATCTGGACAAATGCGGCAATGATTTGTTCTGGTTTTTCGCCTTGCCGCTCAAGTGGAAAAACGCCGACGGCGCGCCGCTCAGAGCCATCGCGTTTTGGGTATGAGTTTCGTGTTTCACTGATCAGACTAAATCAAGAAAGCCCCTTGACAAGCGCGAGGGGCTTTGTCATACTGAAAACAGAAACGCACGAATGCGCAGCCGGAAGCGTGATGCATAAGCATGCAGGGGAAAGGTCGGATGCGCCGGACGCGTGTAAGACGGACGCAGTGACCGCTGCAAGACAGTCTGCAATATAGCTGTGGTTTGGGTGTCTGCAGCAGTGGTGCGCGAGACAGGAAAAGGGGAACAGGAGATTTTATGGAAGCTTTTTTGGAAAATATTGATTTTCAGATGGTCTATACGGGCATCGCGGGATGGGTGCTGGTGGCGCTGGCAGTCTATATTCTGGTGCGCTGCGTGGTTTCGCTGGTTCGCGTAAGCAGTCCGGCAGAGGTCTGGGCGTATCTGCATATCAGCCGCTACGGGCTGGATGCGGACGGCGATGTGGAGCTGCTCGACGAGCGCAGTGAGCCGATCACGCATTGGGAAAATGTCATCGGACGCGCGGCAAGCTGCGATATTCAGGTCGCGGATGAGGCGATTTCACGCAATCATGGCGTGCTGACGCGCGGGACTGACGGAACGTGGGCCTATCGGGATCTCGGCTCGAAGAACGGCAGTTATCTGGAGGAGGTTCGAATCAGCAAGGAGGGCGAGATGGGACCGCCGATCACGATGGCTTACGGCGATGTGCTGCGAACCGGATTGACGGAGTTCACGCTGCTGCCGATCAGTCTGGAGGAACAGAACAACAATCTGGCAATGCGAAAATCAGACACAAAGATGATGTCGATCGGGCCGACGATGGCAGCGCTCACACTGTTTCAGATTTTGACGATGCTGCAGCTGTGGCTGGCACTGGGCACCGATCATCTGCAGAGCATTTTTGTCAGCTTTGGCGGACTGATGCTGCTGATGTGGAGCTATGTGGCGATCGTGCGCGCGAGCGGACGGGCGGGCTTTGAGATGGAAGCCATCGCCTTTTTCCTTTCGACCCTGAATCTGGCGGTCGTGGCGAGCTCCGCGCCGGACAAACTGTACAAGCAGTTTTTGGCTGTGGCGATCGGAGTGGCGGTGCTGCTTTTGATGTGCGTGCTGCTGCGAAATCTGGAAAGCTGCAAGCGCTTGCGGTGGCTGCTGCTCGGGGGCGCGGCGCTGCTTTTGGTTGCAAATTTGGCGCTGGGCACGTTTGGCTACGGCGCGAAAAACTGGCTGGCAATCGGGCCTGTCAGCTTCCAGCCGTCGGAGCTGGTCAAGGTGGCGTTTATCTGGATCGGGGCGGCGTCACTGGACGAATTATTTGAAAAAAAGAATCTTTGGATTTTTATGGGCTTCGCGGCCTTCTGCTTTGGCTGTCTGGGGCTGATGGGAGACTTCGGAACAGCGGCGATCTTTTTCGTGACATTTTTGGTGATCGCGTTCCTGCGCAGCGGAGAATTCTCGAAGCTGCTTTTGATGGTGGGCGCTGCCGCCGCGGGCGGCTTTATGATTCTGCGCTTTAAGCCTTATGTCGCCAAACGCTTCGCGACCTGGGGGCATATCTGGGACGCGGGCGTGGCGGATGCCGCCGGTTATCAGCAGACCCGCACGCTCAGCGCCTCGGCAAGCGGCGGCCTTGCGGGTGTCGGCGCGGGTAAGGGCTGGCTGGTGGATCTGCCGGCGGCGGATACCGATATGGTCTTCGGCGTTTTGATCGAGGAATGGGGACTGATCATCGCGGCGCTGGCGGTTCTCTCCATCGTCACGCTCTCGGTGTTCGCGGTGCGATCCATCATGGAGGGACGGTCCACCTATTATACGATCGCAGCCTGCGGAGCGATGAGCATGTTCGTGTTCCAGACAATTTTGAACGTCTTTGGCTGTACGGATCTCCTGCCGTTTACCGGCGTCACGTTTCCGTTTGTATCGAACGGCGGCACCAGCATGATCGTGTCGTGGGCACTGCTGGCATTTTTGAAGTCGGCAGATACGCGGCAAAGAGCCAGTCTGGCGGTGAAGGGAGGCGCGAGAACATGAAAAAATTAGAAAGACGCGCGTTTCTCTGCCTTTTGATGGCGGCAGCGCTTTTGGCAGGACTGGTGTTCTTCATCGCGCGGCTGGAGATCAACGGCGCGAAATGGTCGGCTTTTTACGCGAACCGGCATGTATATACGAACGGGGCGCTGCGTGTGGGCAGTGTTTCGGATCGCGGCGGTAAGCTGCTGCTGCAAAATGACAAGAGCGGCGCGCGTTACAGTGATGACAGCGAACTGCGCCGCGCGACCTACCATGTGGTCGGAGATCTGGGCGGCAATGTGGCGACGGCCGCGAATGTGGCCTTTCGAAGCAAGCTGATCGGCTATGACCCGATTTTTGGCACGACGGGGCTTTTTCGCAATACGGGAAAGGATTTGACGCTGACGATTGACGCGGACATCAACGTGGCGGCTTATCGGGCGCTCGCGGGCAGAAACGGAACGATCTGCGTCTATAACTGGCGGACAGGTGAGATTTTGGCGATGGTGAGCGGCCCGTCCGCGGATCCGGCGGTCAAAACGGATGGAGCCGGCAGCGACGTGCCGAGCGGCACGTATCTGAACAAGGCACTTTCGGCAGTCTATACGCCGGGCTCAGTATTCAAGCTGGTGACGACGGCGGCCGCGATCGAGCAGATGGAGGATCTGAACAGCTGGACCTTTACCTGCACCGGCAGCTATGAGATTGACGGAGAAAAGATCACCTGCCCGTACGCGCATGGCAAGATGGATTTTTACGGCGCGCTTGCCAACTCCTGCAACGGCGCCTTCGCTTCCCTGGCGGTAGAGCTGGGCGGTGAGACCATGCGGGAATATACAGAGAAAGCTGGATTGACTGATGCTTATGAAATTGACGGTATTCGTACCGCGGCGGGCAGCTTCAACTTTGACAGCGCGAAGCTGAATATCGGCTGGGCAGGCATCGGGCAGTTTGAGGATCAGGTGAATCCATTGGCGATGATGGTCTACGCAGGTGCGATCGCAGGCGAAGGGAAAGCGGCGAAGCCGGTGCTGCTGCGCGGCAGCGCGCTGCTCGAAAAAGGGGAAGCGCTGCTCGACAAGGAGGGCGGGCGCGCCCGCGCCGGAAAGGTCAAGCTGCTGGAGGCTGGCACAGCGCGCCAGATCAGCGATATGATGCGCAATAATGTCAAGGCGAATTACGGCGACAGCAATTATCCGGGGCTTTCCCTGCATGCCAAGACCGGTACGGCGGAGGTCGGCAAGGGCAAGAGACCGCACAGCTGGTTTGTCGGCTTCAGCGGAGATTATGCCTTCGCCGTCTGCCTCGAAAACAGCGGCTACGGCGCGACGGCTGCCGGACCTGCCGCGAACCAGGTGCTGCAGGCCATGAAAAAGGCTGGGTATTTGGGCTGAGGATACTGTAAAATTATACGCGCGCGTATATCGGGATTTAGATGAGATTTACGCATATGTTGCGTATACCTTGCTGGAACCGGGAACAGCGGTAAAACTCATAGATGATTTGTGCATAGCAAAATACAAATCATAACAAAGCTGCCGCTTTGATCGATGTCTGACTTGGACACTATCATACGGCAGCTTTGTTGATTGCTATTTTTGCAAAGAAGCCTCTGCAATGGCTTCGAGCTGCTTACAGTTTTGGAAGGCGGCAGTGAGATCCCTGCCACAGGCGATCATCCCATGACCCGCCATGATCGCACCGTAGTTGTCGCCGACGGCAGCTGCGGTGTTTTTTGTGAGGGATTTGCTGCCGGGCGGCGCGTAAGGCGCGAGTTTGATCGGGCTTTGAAACGCAGTCTGCCGGTCTGCCGGAATCGGCAGGTCGCGGCGCGCGGCTGCGTAAACACAGCAGTATTTGGAGTGCGTGTGGATGATACCGCCGATGTCCGGCCGGTTTTGGTAGATGGCCGCGTGCAGACTTTTTTCGGATGTCGGCTTTAGACCGCCCTCGTATTCCAACGTCCGCATATTGACTTTGACCATATCTGCCGGGGTCAGGCGTGCATAGTCTAATCCGGACGGAGTCACCAGCATATAGGTGTCATCGAGGCGCGCCGAAAGATTCCCCCAGGTCCCTTGCACCAGACCGGAGGCGACGAGCTGCTTGCCGTAGTCCACAAGCTGCGCGCGCAGCGTTTCTTCGCGTGTTGGCGATGATTCCTGCATGGTGCCAGCGGTGATGTTCGCCGCCGAAGCTGAACCGGAAGCCGTCGCAGTGTTTGCCGCGCTTGCAATTTCGTCCGCCGTGCCTGCTGTGCCGATGCGTGCTGCAGTGTCCGCTGCGTTTGCTGTGCTAAGGTCTGTATTTCCGTCCGCCGCGCCTGCGTCCGTCGCGGTTTTGGCAGCCGCGGCATCCTCGTGTGCCGAGAGCGCGGCAGCTTCGGCGGCTCTGGCGCTTGCCTCGGATTTAGAATACTTCTTCAAATAAATGCTGCGCATCCGTCTGCATTCCCATGCGGAGACAGGCTGCGGACTGCCGATCTTTTCTGCGAGCAGGGCGACCTCCGCGGACTTTTCGAGTACCGTCATGGCTACGATCGCTTCGTAAGGCGTGCGTCCGACTGTCAGTGTATAGCCGAGGCAGCTGCCGTCAGCCGCATGACCGATGACAACAAAGCAGCCGGCATTGGCGCGCATGATGCGCACTAGCTGCGGCACCGCCTTGCGCAGACCGCCGCGCGCGTCGATGACTGCCGCGCGTGTACCGATGACTTGCGCCATATCGTCCAAGGCCGGAAACAGCGCCTGTCCGCGGCGCAGCCACTCCTGACAGGCGGGAGTCTGTGAAATGACGATGGAACGGATGCCCTGTCTGCCTTTTGGCAGAACCGAAAGTGGCAGCTTTTCAACCTCCGCCTCGCCAAGGTTTGCCAGATCAGCACCCTTGACCGTACCAAAAACGCCTTCGTCCGTTTCGACGATTAAGCGCGCGGCAAGGCCGAGCGGATACGGCTGTGCCGCCAGCATGGCGGCGTATTTTTTGATGTATGCGTAAATCGAATTCATGTGATCACCTCATCTTTGTACTGTGATTCAATTATGCGGGAGAAAACGAGATTTGTCAATGGGCGCGGATGCGCAGAAGCGGTTTATCTCTGTGCGGGCATAAAACAGACGGCAGTCCGCATACATATATGGGAGGAAGAATCAAGGGGGGACAGGCAATGCGGAGAGGTTTCAGGACAGAGCGGGATGCGGAGATACGAGGCGTGCTCAAAGGGCTGGCGGCAGTTTGGGCGGGCTTGGCGGTATTGATCCTGTTGGTGCCGCTGCTGGTGGTTTGGGGCAGCGGCGCGTTGGGGCGCGAGGCGCTCGACGCGTCGGACCGGACGCGAAACGCGGAGAGCGCGGCAGAGGAGGAGCAAGGCGAGGCAGGCGCGGCGGACAAGATCAAAACGCCGCGCAAGATCAAGGTTTGGCGGGAGGATTTGGGCAAGGCGGTCAAGGTGGATTTTGAGGAGTATGTCGCCTGCGTGACCGCGAGCGAGATGCCCAATACCTTTGAGCCGGAAGCGCTCAAGGCGCAGTCAGTGGCGGCGCGGACCTTCGCGATGTCAAAAATACAAAAATACGAGATCAAAAAGCCGAAGCAGCATCCAAAGGCGCCGATCTGCGACACAACGCATTGTCAGGTCTATAAGACGGAAAAGGAGTTGATCGCCTGTCACACGGATGGCTGGGGAACAGACAAAAACGGCTGGCCGAAGGTGCGGGCGGCGTGCAAGAGCACCGAAGGGCAGCTGCTGTATTACGACGGCAAGCTGGTGATGCAGCCGCTGTTCTTCTCGTCGAGCGGCGGGCAGACAGAGAACTCCGAGGATGTGTTCGTCAGCGCGGTGCCGTATCTGGTCAGTGTGTCCAGCCCTTATGAAGAAAAGGCGACGCATCGAAACGAGCAAAAAACTTTTACCTTCGCCGAAACGCGGAAACTGCTGCAAAAAAGTTTTCCTAAGAAAGACTTCGGCAAGCTGACACGAAAAAATGTTAAGATCCTTTCGCGCACCGCCGGCGGCCGCGTAGCGAAGATGCAGGTCGGAACGCAGGTGCTCAAGGGTACGCAGGTACGCAGCGCGCTCGGCCTCAGCTCAGCGCTGTTTTCCATCAGCTTTGAGGGAAGCAGCATAGTGTTTACCTCCAGCGGCTCCGGCCATGGGGTCGGCATGAGTCAGTACGGGGCGAACGGTATGGCGCGGAAAGGCGCCGACTATCGCGAAATCTTGCGGCATTATTACGCCGGAACAGTGGTTGCGTGAGAAGCGTGGGCTGTCGAAATTGTGTATATTGTGTGAAATTTTGGGATTTCGACAAATTTCGCGTGTCCAGAGGGCTTTTCCGTACGGAAATTACTTGCTTTTCGGCGGCAGGATATACTATAATGTTCTTATCACAGCGACTGCGGCGGCGGCGACAGCAGAGCCGCACAGCGTCCGGGCTGATGGGGAAAAAACACCTGCGTGAGAAAGGGAGAAGCATGGCAGATTTAAAATATTTGAACAGATTGGCAAAAGATTATCCGAACATTATGGCGGCCTCCGCCGAGATCATCAATCTCAAGGCGATTTTGGCACTGCCGAAGGGGACGGAGTATTTTTTGAGCGATCTGCACGGGGAGCATGAAGCGTTTATTCATATGCTCAAGAGCGCGTCGGGAACGATCAAGGCGAAGATCGATGAACACTACGGCAGTGTGCTTTCGGAGAAGGACCGCGATGATCTGGCGGCGCTGATTTACAACGCGGAGGCGGAGCTGGCGCGCCGCAAAAAATCAGAACATAATTATGACGACTGGTGCGCGACCGCAATCTATCGGTTAATTACGATTTGCAGATCGGTATCGACAAAATATACGCGTTCCCGCGTGCGCGGACGCCTGCCAAAATACATGGATTACAGCATCGATGAGCTGCTGCACGCGGAAGATGAGGAAAACAAGACGCACTACTACAACCAGATCATCAATTCCATCGTGGAGTGCGGCGTGGCCGAAACCTACATCGTTCAGCTGACGGAGACAATCAGCCGCTTAGCGGTCGATAAGCTGCATATCATCGGCGATATCTTTGACAGAGGCGCGCATCCGGATGAGATCTTGGACTTTCTCATGGACTATCACGATGTGGATTTTCAGTGGGGCAACCACGACATCGTGTGGATGGGCGCGGCGACCGGCAACTGGGCCTGTATCACCAATCTGCTGCGCATGAACATCAGCTACAACAATTTTGACATGCTGGAGGTGGGCTACGGCATCAATCTGCGGCCGCTGGCGACCTTCGCCGAAAAAGTTTACGGAAACGATGCGTGTGAGTTTTTCAAACCGCACATTTTAGATAAAAACAAATATGATCCGGTCGATGAGGAGCTGGCGGCCAAGATGCACAAGGCCATCGCGATCTGTCAGTTTAAGGTCGAGGGACAGCGTATCATGGCGCATCCGGAATACAAGCTCGACAAGCGTTTGCTGCTGGATAAGATCGACCTCGCGGCTGGCACTGTTGAGGTTGAAGGCAAGGTCTGGCCGCTGCGGGACACGAACTTTCCGACGCTCGATCCGGCACACCCGTACGACCTGACCGCCGAGGAAAGCGAGCTGCTCAACGCGCTGGAGGCATCTTTTCTCAAATCCGAGAAGCTGCAGCGGCACATCCGCTTCCTTTTCAGTCATGGCGCGCTGTACACGAAGATCAACGGCAATCTCTTGTATCACGGCTGCGTTCCGACCGACGAAAACGGCGAGTTTGAAGAGGTGGAGCTGAACGGTGTCAAGCATAGGGGCAAGGCATTGATGGATTATCTGGACGACCAGGTGCGCAAGGCATATTACGCGCCGCGCAAATCCGAGGAAACCGGGCGCTCCGGCGACATCATGTGGTATCTGTGGCTCGGCGGCAATTCTCCGCTCTTCGGCAAGGAAAAGATGACGACGTTCGAGCGGCTGTTCATCGCGGACAAAGCGACGCATAAGGAACCGGTCCGGCCGTACTACAAGCTGACCAAGGAGCGGACTTACTGCGAAAAAATCTTAAAGGAATTCGGTCTGGATCCGCGCCGCGGAAAAATCCTGAACGGACATGTGCCGGTCAAGATCAAGGACGGGGAATCTCCGATCAAGGGCGGCGGCATCCTTTATGTCATCGACGGCGGTATCTCGAAAGCTTACCAAAAGCAGACAGGCATCGCGGGTTATACCTTTATTTTTAATTCCCGTTTCATGGCGCTGGCGGAGCATAAACCATACAGCCCGCTGCAGCCGGACGGCACACAGGTGTTCCACTCACCGGTGCAAAAAACAGTGGAAATCATGCCGGAGCGTCTTTTGATCATGGATACGGATCAAGGGGCGGTTCTGACAGAAAAAGTAGACGATTTGACAGACTTAGTTGAGGCATTTAAGGAAGGTCTGATAAAGGAAGTGTATTAACGCAAGGGTTTCGCGCGCGGCGGCGCGCGAGTGTTGCGATACCTTCGGGGGTCTGTGCAAATATGAGGCATCGGACTGCCCGAAGGTATTTTCTTATTATTCCGGAAATATCGCATAGCGATGTTTCCGGAATATCGACAAAAGCCCTTGATACTAAATGGATACGAAATTCAGGACCGATAACAGACAGAGGTGACAGATATGATCAATCCGAATATGACAGCATTAGGTAAGAGCAGCTCCGCGATCCGCGCGTTGGCAGCGTACGGCGCGAAGCGCAAACAGGAGATCGGGGAGGAAAACGTATGTGATTACAGTCTCGGCAATCCCAATGTGCCCTGTCCGCAGGTGATCACGGACTGTATGATCCGCCTGCTGAAGACAGAGCCGCCGGTCGCGCTGCACGCGTATACGGCGTCCGCGGGCTGCATGGAGGCGCGCAGCGCGGTAGCGGATTATACGCGGCGCGTGTATGGACTCGCGGCGGAGGCGGGGGATGTGTATATGACCGCCGGAGCCGCGGCGTCATTGACGATTACCCTGCGCGCGGTCTGCGCGAGGGGAGAGGAAGTGATCGTGTTCACGCCGTATTTTCCGGAGTACAAGGTGTTCATCGAGAATGCCGGCGCGGTGATTCGCGAGGTGCCGGTGCGCGGCGAGGACTTTCAGATCGACTTCGAGGCGCTGGAGACGGCCTTTTCGGACAAGACAGCGGCGGTGATCGTCAACTCTCCGAACAATCCGACCGGCGCGATCCTCAGCGAAAAGACCCTGGCGGCGCTGGGAGATTTTCTCCGGCAAAAGGAAGCGCTTTATGCTAAGGAAATCTATCTGATCTCGGACGAGCCTTACCGCGAGATCGTCTATGACGGGCGCAGGGCGGCGTTTCCGGCGGACTATTACGAAGATACGATTCTTTGCTATTCATACAGCAAGTCATTGTCACTGCCGGGCGAGCGAATCGGCTACATTCTCGTTTCGCCGCGGGCAAAAAGCCGCGAAGATCTGTTCGCGGCAATCTGCGGGGCAGGCAGGAGTCTCGGCTATGTGTGCGCGCCGAGCCTTTTGCAGCGCGTAGTGGCGGAGAATCAGGGTGCCTGCGCGAATTTTGAGATCTACGCGCGGAATCGCGAGCTGCTGCTCACGAATTTGCAGTCCTTTGGGTATTCTTTTATCAAGCCGGAGGGAGCCTTCTATCTCTTCCTCGCGGCACCGGACGGAGATGGTACGGCGTTTTCGGAGGCGGCAAAAAAATATGAGCTGCTGCTGACGCCGTCGGACAGCTTCGGCATGAAGGGCTACGTGCGGCTTTCCTACTGCATCAGCACCGAAGCGGTCTTGCGTTCGCTTCCGGCGTTTCGGGCGTTGGCGGCGGATTACGGAATCCTGCCGGAGCAGGAATAAAAGAGAAAAAGCTGCAGCGTCCGGGGGAAAACGGATGCGCGGCCATTGAGAGCGTATTCGCGAGTCAAGTGGGAGAAGGACCCGCGTGCATGTGCGGCGCGCTCCCAAAAGCAATAGGAGATTGGCATGGAAGATTTGAAAAAAATACGAGAAAAAATTACAGAAATTGACAATCAAATGGCGCAGCTGTTTGAGGCGCGGATGCGGCAGGTCGCCAAGGTCGCGGAATACAAAAGGCAAAACGGATTACCGATTTATGATCCGAAGCGTGAAAATGAGGTGATTGCCAAGGGGGAGGCGCGGGTCGCAGATCCGGAGCTGAAGTCGTATTACGGACAGTTCCTGCGGGATGTGATGGCAGTGTCGCGCCGCTATCAGGCGAGGCTTTTGGAAGGGCTGCGGGTCGCGTACTGCGGGACCGAGGGCGCGTTCGCGCATATCGCGGCGAGCCGGATCTTCCCGATGGGGCAAAAGATCGCTTACAGCGGATTTCCCAAGGCTTACGAGGCTGTCGTGCAGGGCGCGTGCGACTGCGCGGTGCTGCCGGTCGAGAACAGCTTCGCGGGCGATGTGGATCAGGTTAACGATCTGATGTTTACCGGACCGCTGCACATCAACGGCATGTACGATCTGGCGGTGACGCATGATCTCCTGACGGTGCCGGGCGCGACGATGGATGATATCAAAACGGTTGTCAGCCACCCGCAGGCTTTGTCGCAGTGCGCGAATTTTATCCGCGAACACGATCTTGAAGAGGTGGAATACTCCAATACAGCGCTGGCGGCGGCTTATGTCCGCGAGCAGAATGACAGGCATATCGCGGCGATTGGCAGCGCGGAGTCCGCGAAAATGGCGGGCTTGTCGGTGTTGGCGTCCGGCATTAACGACGACCGTTCAAATACGACACGTTTCGCGGTATTCTCGGCGGCAGACAGTCGGACCTCCGGAAACAACGGCAATACTTTCTTTTCTCTGGTGTTTACAGCGCGCAACGAGGCCGGAGCGCTGGCGGAGGCTCTGAGTATCATCGGCCGGCACGGCTTCAACATGCGGACGCTGCGCTCGCGCCCGATGAAGGATCTTTTGTGGCAGTATTACTTTTATGTAGAGGCCGCGGGGGATATTTACAGTCCGAACGGGCTGGCCTGTGTGGAGGAAATGAAAAGCTGCTGCGATAAGATCAAGATCGTCGGCGCGTATAACGCGCTGAGTGCGCAGGCAGCACCGGAGGCGGAGACTTTAGACGCGTGGCCGGTGTCGGAGAAAGGCGGCATGAACGGGAAGGCAGAGACCGCGGCAACAGCAGAGGCCGCAGAGACAGTAGAAAAGGCAGAGGCACAGGAGGCACGCTTATGAAAATCGATGTGAAGCTGGGACATGACAGTTATCCGATTTGGATCGCGCGCGGGCTTTTGGCAGAGGCAGGGCAATATCTGAATCTGAAACGACGGGTGCTGGTGGTGACCGATGATGGCGTACCGGCGCGGTACGCGCAGCAGCTGCTCAAGGTCTGTGAGGAAGAGAAAGGCACCGGTATTCTGCTTACGCTGCCGCAGGGCGAGGCAAGTAAGACCCTTGCCAATTTTGAGAGGATCTGCCGCGTGATGCTCGAGCATGGATTTACTCGTAAGGACTGCGTGACCGCGGTCGGCGGCGGGGTCATCGGCGATCTGGCGGGATTCGCGGCGGCCTGCTACATGCGCGGGGTTGATTTTTACAACATTCCGACGACGCTGCTTGCGCAGGTAGATTCTTCGGTCGGCGGTAAAACGGCGGTCGATCTCGGCGGCATCAAAAATATCGTCGGCGCGTTTCATCAGCCGCGGGCTGTGTTGATCGACCCGGAGGTGCTAAAAACGTTGGACGCACGGCAGTTTGCCTGCGGCGCCGCGGAGATTATTAAGATGGCAGCGACCTTTGACGCGGATTTATTCGCGCGGATTGAAGCAAACGGAATCTGCGAGACCGAGGCACAGATCGAAACAATCATCGCGGACACGCTGCGCATCAAGGCGCGCGTGGTGGAGGAGGATGAGAAGGAGCAGGGTCTGCGCAAGGCGCTGAACTTCGGCCATACACTCGGTCACGGTATTGAGAGCGTTTCCGGCCGTCTGCTGCATGGGGAGTGCGTGGCGCTGGGCATGCTGCCGATGGCAGAGTCCGCGGTACGGGAAAGATTGCGGCAGGTGCTGCAGCGGGAAGGTTTGCCGACCGCCTGCGCGGAAGACGCGGACGCGGTTTGCGGGGCGGCCATGCATGACAAGAAGGCCGACGGTGATACGGTGACGACCATCTGCGTCCGCCGCATCGGGGAATTTGATACCGAGCCTGCGGACAAAGCGAGCTTAAAACAAAAATATGAGGAGGTTTTCGGATGAAAAATACCTTTGGCAATACCATCAGCTTGACCTTATTCGGCGAGAGTCACGGTCCGGCAATCGGCGTGGTACTGGACGGGCTGCCGCCGGGACTGGTGATCGATGAAAGCTATATCGGCAATAAATTGAGACAGCGGCGCGCGCAGGGCATGATCTCGACGGCGCGCCAGGAGGAAGACCGCGTGGAATTTGTCAGCGGTATCTTTGAGGGCCGTACGACAGGGACGCCGCTGTGCCTTTTGATCCGCAACGAAAAGGCGCACAGCGCGGATTACGGGGACGGGCGCAAGAACCGGCCGGCGCGCCCGTCCCACGCGGATTATACGGGCTTCTGCAAATATGAAGGCTATGAGGACTATCGCGGCGGCGGCCATTTTTCGGGACGCGTGACCGCGCCGCTGGTGGCAGCGGGCGCGATTCTGGCGCGCGCCCTGGAGGATCGCGGCATCTTTATCGGTACGCATATTCTGCGCGCGGCGGGCGTGGAGGATCGCAGATTCAAGCACTACGCGAAGGAATTCGCCTATCTCGCGGACGCGGAGTTTCCGGTACTGGACGTGGAGGCAGGCGCGTTGATCCGCGGCGAGATCCTCAAAGCGGCCGCGGATGGCGACAGCATCGGCGGGATTTTGGAAACTGCGGTGACAGGAATGCCGGCAGGCGTTGGTGAACCTTGGTTCGATACGCTGGAGGGAATGCTCGCGCACGCGGTCTTCTCCATTCCGGCGGTCAAGGGTATCCAGTTCGGCGGCGGCTTCGCGCTGGCGGATCTGCGCGGCTCGCAGGCTAACGACGCGTTCTATCGGGATGTGGAGGGCGTGAAAACCCGCACCAATTACAGCGGCGGCATTCAGGGTGGAATTTCCAATGGCATGCCGATTCTCTTCGATACTGTCATCAAGCCGACCGCTTCTATTTTCAAAAAGCAGGAGACGATCGACCTTCTGCGCATGGAGAACACGACCTTCGAGCTGCAGGGAAGACACGACCCGGCGATTTTTCATCGGGCAAGACCGGTGGTAGACGCTGTGACGGCCATCGTGCTGGCAGATCTTTTGACTGCGCGTTTCGGCACAGATTATCTGCGAACGGGCGGAAGCGCCGACGGGCAAGTGGCGGCGGCGGAAGTCGAGAAGCTGCAAAGCATCGCGAAAACAGGAGAGACATTATGAAGCTGTTAGTCATCAACGGCCCGAATCTCAATCTTTTGGGATTGCGGGAGCCTGCGCATTACGGAACGGAAAACTACACACAACTTATCGAAAAAATTCAGGCACACTGCGCGGAGAAGCAGATCGAAGTGACCTGTTATCAGTCCAATCACGAGGGAGATCTGGTTGATCGCGTGCAGCAGGCCTATTTTGAGGGGATGGACGGGATCGTCATCAATCCGGGCGCTTACACGCACACCAGCATCGCGATTCTCGACGCGGTCAAGGCAGTGCGGATTCCGACGGCAGAGGTCCATATCTCCAATGTGAAGGAGCGTGAGGATTTCCGTCAGGTCAGCTATATCCGCGAGGCCTGCTGCTTCACCGTCATGGGACACGGTACCGACGGATATCTGGAGGCCATTGACTATTTGGCGCGAAACGTATAAAATATCTGAAACGGTGTCTATTCGCCGGCTTTTCTTCCGCGCCGCGGAAACCATGCATGGCGGCTGCGGGGAAAAACGGTATAGGCACGAAGGTGAGGGATAGAACAGATGAAGATACAAATCAACCGGGGGACGGCGCGCGGCAGGGTGTGCGCGCCGCCCTCCAAAAGCATGGCACATCGCGTGCTGATCTGCGCGGGGCTTGCGAGCGGGACTTCTGTGCTGCGGGGCATCTCGGATTCCGAGGATATGTTTGCGACCCTCGATTGTCTGACCGCGCTCGGCGCGCGTTGGCAAAAGGAAGGAGAAACGGTGACGATTACAGGCATCGGCGGCGAAGCCGCGGTCGATGCGTCCGCCGCGCCGCGCGCAGCCTGTGTGAAACGGGAAACCGCGCCGTCTTGTGACGGCGCGCGCGGCAGAGGAGAGGGAGCAGGCGATGATTGCGCTGCGCCGCGGCCGGAACTGATTTTACGCTGCCGCGAGAGCGGCAGTACGCTGCGTTTCTTTATCCCCATCTGTTTACAGACCGGTCGGCGCGCGCGGTTCATCGGCGCGCCGCGGCTCATGGAGCGTCCGCTGGACGTTTATGAAAAGCTGTGCGAGGCGCGCGGCCTGCTTTTTGAGCGGGACGGACAGAGCTTGATCGTGCAAGGACCGCTGCCTGCGGGAGATTATCAGCTGCGTGGCGATATTTCCAGCCAGTTCATCAGCGGTTTGCTTTTTGCGCTGCCGCTGTGTGAAGGAGAAAGCCGTTTGTCCATCCTGCCGCCGATTGAAAGTCGGCCATATATCGATATGACTCTGGCAGCGCTCAGGGTATTCGGGGTGCGCGCCGTTTGGCAGGACGAGCGGACGTTGTGCCTGGAGGGCGGTCAAAGCTATCGGGCCTGCGACGCGTGTGTGGAGGGTGATTTTTCTAACGCGGCCTTCTTCGGAGCTTTGCAGGCGATTCGGGCAGAGAATCAGGTGCGGATTGATGGTCTGCCGCCTGTTACAGACAGCCTGCAGGCTGATCGTGTCTATGCGGCACTGTTCGCGCGTCTTGAGGAACCCGCGCCTTGTATCGATCTGACAGATTGTCCGGATCTCGGGCCGATTCTCTTCGCGGCGGCCGCAGTGAAGGGCGGCGCGCGCTTTATCGGAACGAAACGGCTAAAAATCAAGGAAAGTGACCGCGGCGCGGCAATGGCAGAGGAACTTCGCAAGTTCGGCGTCGATGTCATGGTGCGGGAGGATGAGATTACGGTCATGCCGTCTGCCGGCGGGCTTTTGGCGCCGATTGTGCCGCTCTCCGGACATAACGATCACCGCATTGTCATGTCTTTAGCAGTGCTTTTGACGCTGACCGGCGGCGTCATCGAAGGCGCGGAGGCAGTAAATAAGAGTTTTCCGGACTTTTTTGATAAATTACAAGCTTTAGGAATCGAGGTAAAAAAGATTGAAGATTGATAAAAATACCAATGTGTTAATTGTAGGTCTTGGCATGATCGGAGGAAGCTACGCCAAGGGGCTTGCCAAGCAGGGCATTCTTGCCAACGCCATCGATATCGATGAGGATACCATTCGCTATGCCAAGGAGCGTCATATCATCAACAAGGGCAGCACAACCGCGGATCCGAAGATGATCGGAGAGGCAGATGTGATTATTTCGGGTCTGTATCCGTCAACCTTCCTGCAGTGGATGCGTGAAAAACAGTGGTTTTTTAAGAGCGGCGCGATCATCACCGACGTGACGGGCGTCAAAAGCTGCCTTGTGCGCCAAATTCAGGATTTTCTGCGTGAGGATTGTGAATTTATTGCCGCGCACCCGATGGCAGGCTGCGAACGTCTGGGGATCGAACACAGTGATGAGACGATCTTTTATCAGGCGAACTATGTTATGGTGCCGACCGAAAAGAACACCGAAAACGCAAAGGAACTGTGCAGGCAGATCGGACAGCTGCTCGGCTTCGCGAGAATTTCCGAAGTATCGCCGGAGGAACACGACGAGCTGATCGGCTTCGTATCGCAGCTGACGCACTGCATCGCGATGTGCCTGATGACCTGCAATCACAATGAAAAACTCGAGGACTATACCGGAGACTCTTTCCGCGATCTGACTCGTATCGCCCGCATCGACGATCGCATGTGGAGCGAACTGTTCCTGCTCAACAAGGACGCGCTGCTGCACCAAATGAAGCTGTTCACGATTGAAGTCGCGAAGCTGGAGCGCATGCTGATGGAGGGTGACGCGGAGGGCATTCGCGACATGATGCGCAAGTCTACGGCAAGAAGAAAGCTGTTCGATAAGGAAAAGCCGGAGCCCGCAGAGGAAACATCGGGTACCGAAAAAGGGCAGCCCGCAGAAGAGGTTCGGTCTGCAGAAGAAGCGCAGGCTGGCGAGAAAGCATAGGTTGACAGGAAAGCACGGAACATCGCGGGAGTACAGCGCGTAAAGAGCCGTGAGCATAGAGAAAATTTTGGAGGAAACAATATGAATATGGAATTCAGGCGTAAACTGCCGATCCCGAAGGAAATCAAGGCGATGTACCCGATCAGTCCGGAATTTGAGCGCCTCAGAGAGCAAAAAGATAAGGAAGTCAAGGATATTCTGAGCGGGCAGGACGACCGCTTGCTGCTTTTGGTGGGGCCTTGTTCCGCAGACAACGAAACCGCTGTGCTGGACTATTTAACGCGTCTGCGCAAGACCGCGGATGAGGTGGCGGAGCGCGTTTTGATCGTGCCGCGCGTCTATACAAGCAAGCCGCGCACGACGGGTATCGGCTACAAAGGTATGCTGCATCAACCTGACCCGGAGGGCAATGAGGATATGCTGAAGGGCATCATCGCCATCCGCGAGACCTATATCCGCGCGATGGAGGAAACCGGATTCTTCTGCGCGGACGAGCTGTTGTATCCCGAAAACTACCGTTATCTGAGTGACCTGTTGCTTTATGTGGCAATTGGCGCCCGTTCGGTGGAGAATCAGGGGCATCGTCTGACAGCCAGCGGTTTGGATGTCGCGGTGGGCATGAAAAACCCGACCAGCGGTGATTTTTCTGTGATGATGAATTCCATCACCGCAGCGCAGAGCTCGCACATGTTCATCTACCGTAACTGGGAGGTTGTCAGCAAGGGCAATCCGTACGCGCACGCGATTCTCAGAGGTTATATGAACAAAAAAGGGCAGTCGCTGCCGAACTATCACTATGAGGATCTCAAGCTGGTCTGCGACATGTACCACAAGGCGGAGCTTCAAAATCCGGCCATCATCGTGGATGTCAATCACGCGAATTCCGGCAAAAAATATCTCGAGCAGATTCGTATCTCCAAGGAGGTGCTGCAATCTCGTACGTTCAGCGAGGATGTACACGATATGGTCAAGGGGCTGATGATCGAGAGCTACCTTGAAGACGGCAATCAGCCTGTCAACGGTACGGTTTACGGACAGTCCATCACAGACCCGTGTCTTGGCTGGGATAAGACGGAGCGCCTGATCCGCGAGCTGGCGGAAATGGTTTAACAAAAATACAGGATTTTTTTAAAAACTATTGAATTATGTCTTTACAAATCGCTCGGACTTGTATATAATAATGGAGTACGAAATCGAGCGATTTCTATATGCGCCATTAGCTCAATTGGATAGAGTCGCGCACTACGAATGCGAAGGTTGGGGGTTCGAGTCCCTCATGGCGCACCAGTGAAACCCTGTGATTGCAATAATCACAGGGTTTAGTTTTTTTGAAGCTATATTTTGAATCAAGTCCTTCGTGTACTTTTAACAGAAAAAGCAGAAAGTTGATAGATTCGTTTGCACCTATAGCTAAAATACGATATAATATAAGCAAAGAAAGGAGGTGTATATTTTGAGCCAGTATATAAGCTATAAAGTTAACCAAGACGTCCTGCAGTGGGCAATAAAAGAATCACAAAAAAATGTCGCAGAAATCAAAGATAAATATCCTAAGATCAACGACTGGATCGACGGAAGCGCTGAACCAACCTTGCGACAACTTGAAAATTTAGCAAATTATTTAAAGATTCCATTTGGATATATGTTTTTACAACGACCACCAAAAGATGATTTTTTGAAAGCCGAGTTTAGATCAATCAATAATAAGGCTCCACATGTGAGCAAAAATCTAAAGGATACATTGCTTGAGATGGACAGCCGCCAAAGTTGGATGAGCGAATATAGAAAAAATCTTGGCTGGGAAAAGTTAGACATCATAAGCAAATTTAATGCAAATGTCAGTGAACGAACAGCTTGTGAGGATATTGCACAATGTGCAAAAGATGTTTTGGAAATTGATCCAGAATGGTTTGCTGTGCAAAACACATATGAAAAGGCGTATACCTTTTTGCGAGAAAAATTAGAAAATGCAGGCGTGATGGTTATGCAGAACGGAACTGTGGGGTTTGATACTCACAGGAAACTGGATTTAAATGAATTTAGGGCGTTCATGCTCTATGATGAAATTGCACCTTTGATATTTATCAATGCAGCAGATACAACTCCTGGAAAGATATTTTCTTTAATCCATGAGTATATTCATATTTTATTTCAACAAGAGGATATTCTTTTGGATTCGGATGCTGTAGAAATAAAGGAGAATGAGCAGAGAATAAATAAAATCACCGCGGAGTTTTTAATGCCGACAGGTATAGTGGTAACAAAATGGAAAGAGACAACATATAAAACGGAAACTGCGCATATCGAATCTTTGGCAAAATTATTCAAAGTTAGTAACTATGCTTTATCGATAAGGTTAGCCGAATTAGGAATTGTCAGCCGAAACATGGTAACACTTTTTGCACAGAGAGCAAATAATCGTAAGCACGGGGGAAGCGGGGGAGACTTCTATGCGACGTATTACTCTAGAATGAGTCCAAGCTTTCTGCACTCTGTAATCAGCCAAGCCGAGGCGGGGAATCTTAGTTATACGTATGCATACAAGTTACTGGGTGGCATAAAGAGCAGCATGTATAGTCAAATAAGGGGAGAAATCTATGGATAAAGAGTATATTATCGATTCTAATATATTGATTTCTTCAAGCAGACGCTTTTATCCATTTGACATTATGCCGGGCTTTTGGAGACAATTTCTTGAAAAAATTGACGGAAAGGTTGTTTTGATTGATAAGGTAAAAGAAGAAATCTTCAGCGGAAATGACCAGTTAAGTGATTGGCTGCGAGAAAACCAAGCATGTTTTATTCAAAAAAATATGTCTGATATAGAGGTGATAAATGCTTATAGCAGAATTATTCAAAATGTGGCAGATAACCCTCGTTATAGTGAAGCAGCAAAAGAAGAATTCGCACGGGTTGCAGACTCATGGATTTGTGCGCACGCTTTGGCACATAAGTATGTAGTCGTCACAGAAGAGACTTACGACCCGAATAGCAAAAAAAGAGTAAAAATTCCAAATATCTGCAAGGACTATGAAATCGAATACATTGATATGATCCGGTTTTTCCGAGAGATTGAAGTGAAAATCCTTTAACTTATTCAAGAGAAACATGAGCTGTGAGTTCAACTCCCTATTCAAAAAGGCAGGGATGCCAAGCAGGCATCCTAAACGGACAGTAGAGACAAAACAAAAAGACATCTATTTGGATGTCTTTTTGTTTTTATCTGTAAAAATAATGATTATTTCGGAAAGCCCTTGAAATACAAGGGTGCGAGCCGATAAGGGGAATGATTTTACTACCGATTTACTACTTTTTACGGATTGTGCCTTGATATGCTTCCAACCTTAAACGAGAGAACAATCACACACAGGCGCGGCACGTCGGCAAACAGACAATTTCATACAAGCAGCATAAAAGCGGCGTTTCCATACGCCCCCAGCGGGAGCAAACGGGACGCCGTTTTTTTATGCCCGAATGTTACGCAGTAGGGCAAAAAAAGTCTTCGGTATAGTCCGCGCCCAGCGTCTTTAACCTTGTAAACCGTTCCTGCCCCGGTGCGCGGCAGGAGCATTTTCCCGTCCGTCTTGTCCGGGTTTTGGATATAGTCAAGGGCTTTGTTCAGCGTTCCCTTAACAGGCTTAATCTTTGTAACCGCCATATCTCCAAAAGCACCCTCCTTGATTTCCTCTATGTCCTCTTGGTAGACATTCCCCGTCTGATTGACCCGCTTTCCGTCCGTTATTTTTTCTCGATCAGTTCTTGTAAATCCCGCTTGACCTGGGTATAAGTCAAAGCGGGAATGGGAATGGAGATGCCCGAAATCAGCTCCGCTTCAAACCGCCGCAGGGCGACAATATACAGCGTGTTCACAAGGTAGCCCCGCCGCAGCGGGTAAAACACCCCCGGTAATCTCTCTTTCAGCTCCCGGTAGATATAATTGCAGATCACGACCCGGTCAACACAAACTAATTCCGTCCGCTTATCCCGGCTTTGGGCGTACAGAATGGCATAGGGATTGATGTACACCGTCTGATTGCCGCTGGGAAACGCAATGCGCCGGCCGGCGGGCTGTTCCAGCAGCAGATTGCGGACAAACCGCGTCGTGTTCATATCCATCTTCAAAATGCCGCGCTCGCCCTCAATGTCCGGCTGGGTGTACTCATAGGAATTGTGCTGATGTACCAGTTTCAGCTCGCCGCCGATCAGCCGCCAGCCGATGGTAAAACAGTTGACGGCCCCAAGCTGGTTTTGACTGCTTCTCACCGCAATCCGGCCGCAGACCTGCGCCGCCGTTTCGCCTAGCGGGACAGGATAATATTCTTCCGACACCACATCGACCGCATTGCCCTCAAAGCCCTTGAAATGTTCCCGTATCGCGCTACCGCCAAAGAGCATTGGCTCGCTGGTGCCGAGGTAGATACTATCCGGGCAAAGATAGTCAAACCACCGTTCCAAATCCCCCGCGTAGTGGGCGTGGAACAGCTCTTTTGTGAGCGCGGTAATTTCCTCTAAATTGATTGGCTTCTGCTTTTTTTCCTTTGCCATAATTTGTTCCCCCTTGTCTGCTTCCATTGTACCAAAATACGGCGGGCAGCACAAGAGAAAACACATCATTCACGCCGTATCACACTTCATTCGTTCCAAACCTATTGACATGCAAAACGCCGTATCGTAAAATACAGGGAAAGGGAAAATTATGCGCCTTTTTGCGTTGCAGCGCAACAGATATTTTTCCAGAAAGGAAGGAGAGATAGGGATGAAGATACGAAAGAAAAGTATGGCACTGATTCTATCGGTGGCACTGGTCATAACCATGATTCCGGCCGGTGCATCATTTGTCTATGCCGATGAGGGCAGCAGCCCTGCCAAATCCGCAGGCGGCGATGCGTTCTCCGCAATCGGAATAGACACCAGCGTAGCTCCTGACGGTTACGATGCAGACAGCATCGACAACCCGTACGGAAGGTCTACCATTAAGGTGAACACCGTATCGGAACTGTATACGGTGGGGCTAAATCAGGATGTCAGCACGTTGAATAAAACCGACATAGCTGCTGGCACATCAGACGCCAGTGCCAAAGGCGAGGTTTCACAAATTAAGAATACTGGAACGACATCTGTAAACGCAAGCCTTTACGGCGACGGCAGCGGACTGAAATCCGTAACAGATGCCCTAAAGAAAAATGCAAGCGGGTCTATTTCCAGTGACAAAGTAACGGCAACGGGAAATTACGTAAAGCTGAACTTCGGTACGCATAACTACTATGAAAGCACTCAAACCTACGGCCAGTATACCCATAAGAATTACCTGACGGGATTAAATGATGCAACTTCAGAACAAGGTGTAATGTCTGACGTTGCTGCAGGTAACTTCGACAAGAATACAGAGGGAAAATCTGCACAGATTGCTATGGTATATACCAAAGGATATTCTGCTACAGGCGGACTATATCTGAAATTTGGTGATGCCAAGGGAACTAACGCAGGAGCTTATGGCGATTCAATTGAGTTGCTTTCGCAGTCAAAGAACCTAGGCAATCCTAACCTGAAACTAGAAAATGAGGATGGAAGCGCATCAGACAAGAATGCAGAGAACTTTGCTGAAAATCCATATCAGCTAAAGAACTATCTGCAGGTTGCAACAGGCGACTGGAACGGCGACGGCGTAGACGAAGTTGCCGTATATATTCCGGAAGAGAACAATTCCAGAATCGCAGTTTATGCACTTCAGAGAACCGAAGAAGACGCATATAAAAATCCATCCAACTGGGCTCTCGCATGGACATATTACCTGAAAGAAGACAATGTTGTATCCAATATGATCTCCCTGACAAGCGGCGACGTGGACAGAGACGGAATCGACGACCTGTCCTGCACATGGGGATATTATTACGGGCCTACACAGAACAAGGGGTCCAAGGCTGTTGTTATGTTCGGTGGAAAGGACAAGGAGATTCTGAAACGTTCACAGCAGTTCGACATCAGCTACGGTTCCAGTAATATTGTCAGAGCGTCCTTTGTATTTGGGGACATTGGAACGGGAGAAGATTCTCTGATTCTTTGCGGTCAGGCTGACGCTGATCTGAAAGCAGGGAATACATACAGCAGATATGTTGCAATGTACACCTGGGACGGCAAGAAATTTGAAACGAATCTGGATAAAAATTTCAACCTGTTCGAAAAGGATGATAAGGGACAACTGATTAATAGCCAGATGGCAAGACCAAAAAATAGTGATGGAAGCGACGGAGCTGAAGTATTCTACTCACTGCCACTTTGCCCTGCAAACACAGCGATTATCAATAAGGGAATCAAGGACGAAGGTGGCAATAAGCTTTACTTCGACTCACTTGTTTTCTCTTATACAAAGAACGGCCTTGAGCTTGAAGAGGCATGGGACATGGCAGAGTTCATGCCGGGTAAAGATAAGAGAGAATATGTAGAGTACGACGGTGCTGCCGGCGACATGACAGGGCAGACAGGCGCAGGAGCTTTGATGACTGTGACACAGACCATGTCTAATACAGAAGAGGAAATTGCAAAGTATACAGAACAAGGTCCGGTTCAGGTGCCTGTATATGAGAGACAGTCATACTATAAAAACTGGTTCTACAAACTTATTAAGAAGAAATCGTGGAGAACAGTATTAAAGGGATACGAGACCAAGACAGGAAGCAATATTATAGAACAGAAATATACCAAAACCACCTGGGGCGAAACCTATATGGTTATCGCCAGCCCGTCTGAAAGCAACTATAGCAAAGTAGAAAAGGTCAACAGCTCTTTCTCACTTTGTCTGGCAAATACAGATAATGACTCCAGCTATATGAACTATGCAGGAAAACATTATTACCGCTACACAGACCCTAAGGTTCTGGCAGTTCTGGCTTCGCCTCCATATTTCAAGGATCTCTTAGATAGAGACGACCTTTCGGGAAACTATGCTGAGTCAACAACCAGTTACTCCAGCACAACAGGTTCTGAGAGTGGATCTACCGGTGGAACAACGATTACTGTCGGCTCTTATGTATCCTTCGAGCAGGAAATCTCAGTTTTCGGCGTTAAGATCGGACAGACGGAAGCAGAGGCAGTTGTGACGCATGGTTTCACCTGGGAGACTGAAAAAACGTCCAGCCTGGAGCAGACCGTTTCCTATAGCGCAACATCAGGCGAAGACAAGGTCGCATTATACTCCATCCCAATGGAAATCTATCAGTACGAATCCTATGTGCCGGATGAAAATGGAAAATATGAAAAAGTATTAACAGAAGTGAACCTTCCGCATGAAGCTTGCGTCAAACTGCTTGACCTAAGCGAATATGAAACGATTGCAGAGGATTACAGCATCCTGCCAACAATTGCGGAAAGCGTGCTTCGCCATGAAATCGGCGATCCATCCAGCTATCCGTCAAGCACAGCAGGCTATAGCGTAATCGCTCAGTACAATGGCACACCTGCTTCCGTAGGCTTCACTTCCAAGGGCGGAGGCGATACCATTACTCAGGAAATCGCCATGTCTAAGAGTAACAGCAACAGTTACTCGTATGTGGGCACTGTGGAAGCGAAAGCAGGTGCCGGCGCCGGAGGAGTGACGGCAGGTGTTATTGCCGGATTTGAAGGAACAGGCGGAACGGTACACATTTCGACCGAAGGCAGTTCCTTCTCCGGAGAACTGCAGGCAATGCCGGCAGAAGCAAAACCATACGGTTACAATATGAACTGGAAGATATTCTGCTATAAATACAAGGGTGCCGACATGGAATTCCCTGTAGTAAGTTATCTGGTAACAGACGTGCAGCAGCCAGCTTCACTGCCGGAAGACTTTGAGCAGAACGTGGCAGAAACTACTGCCGACTCAGTAACTCTGACTTGGACATACGACAAATTCGTATCAGGATTCCAGCTCTACAGATACTATGAATTCCCTGACGGAAGCGGAAGCTATCGTTTGGAATACGTTCCTTTCTCCAAGGGCGTGAAAAATGGTGACAAATACGAATTCACTTACACTGACAAGGGTCTGAGCCCATATACGGAATACAAGTATCAGATTCAGACAGAATCCACATACAATCCTAAGGTAAGTATCTACAGCGAGCCTATTTCATGCAGAACCAAGACGACGGTAGGATATCCGCAGATGACGGTATCGGGACTTGTTAAAGATGGCAAGGACAAGGGCAAGCTGGCAATCTATCCGGATGCTGAAGGTGAGGCGATTGTAACAGTTGCTGAAGAGACAAAGTACAAGAGTCTTTCATACCAGTGGCAGAAGCTGGTCGGAGGCGAATGGAAAAACATGCCGGCCTTCAAGACCAATAAACTGACCATAGCCAACGCATCAGCTGCTGACAAGGGAACATACAGATGCAGAGTCAATGCAATTTACTTCGATGAAACTTCCCAGAAGGAGTTCTCAATTTCAGCTTATACAGATGCTTTCGAAACCGTATATACGAAGAGAACGCCGGAGGTGGTTTTGAGCGCAAGCGCCGCAACCTACGGTGTAAACAAGGATATTAACGGAATCCACGTAGAAGTTGAACTTCATTCTGCAAATTCCAATAATACGACTGCTCCTACCGGAAATGTAACAATTACCATTGAGGGTAAGGACTATGAAAATACAAGAGTGGTTGCGTTAACGCCAAGCACAGGCACGAAGTCCTTCAATATGGGTAATGATGTATCCGAGAACAAGTATTACTCAGAGGCAAGGCTTGATGTACAGGGCTTGGCAGAAGGCACCTACACTGTAAAATACTATTACGGCGGAGACAGTGTTTTCAAAGACAAGACTCAGGAAATCGGACAGATTGTGGCAGTAGGCAGCGCAAACGGCTATGTGCTTAACATGAAAAATGCTGCCGGGCAAACAGTAACCAAGTTCACATACGGTGACACAATCGATCCTATCCTTTACACTGTAGCTGCCGTTACTTCTGACACAACAGAAGTAACGGATCCGGTTACATACAAGTACAAGACGTCACAGGATGCTACAGAGGAAGTCTTTGCTGCTGGACAAAAACTCGATGCAGGAAAGTACACGATGTACGCATACACATTGAACGGATCTGACGCAGAACCGGTGGCTTCAGCAGCGTTTACTGTGGAGAAGAAAGCTTTGATAGTTTCGGCTATACCAAGAGATAATGTTACAGATGTTACAACACAGGCACCTGAGCTGAAGACCAACGTTGAGGGTGTAGAAGCAGATAGCTTAGACGTAGAGTACAAGGCATATAATTCAGCCGGCAATAAGGTGACTCTCAGCAACGATGAACCGGGTAATTACACGATTACGCCGTGCTTCAAGGAATTTGAGACAGCAGCAGAAACAGCAGCATCAGAAGCAAAACGTGCAAACTACGATGTAAGTTTCGAAAGCGCAATCTACACCGTAATCGGTCAGACTTATGAGCTGAATGTTTCTGCAGAAAAATATACAGATACGAATAACGTTTCTAAGGATGTAGGTACTGCAGCAATCAGCGAAAACGGTTTAACTACAGGCGAATACACAAAGGGCACCACTGTTCAGTTATTTGCAACGCCTGACGAAGGCTACGAAGTCGAAAAGTGGGTTGTGAATGCTGAGGGATATAAAGAAGCAACCTATACGGCAGATGAAATGAAGGCAAATAGCCAGAATCCAAACAGACTGAACCTGAGCATGAATCCGGGTAAAACCGAAGTTAAGGTATACTTTAAGGTAAAGAAAACACGCCTTAACCTGATCGGAACCGACGGAGGAGATATCTCCTGCACGGATAAAAACTTTGAATCAGGAGCAATTGTAAGCCGCGGAGCAGACCTTGAATTTAAGGCTACGCCAAAGGCAGGCTATACTTTCGGACAGTGGATTATCAGCGAAACAGGATTCAATTCAGTCTACAACAAGGGAACTGTAGCTGAGGACGGCACAAGTACCATTAAAATTACCATGGGCACTAACGATATCGGTCTGCGGGCAACCTTCGTAAGAGACAGCTACAGAGTCGAGTTGAATGGTAATGTTACAGCTTACTACGAAAAGAAAAGCAACGACGGAACTTCTCATGAAAAGATTTATATCACAAGCGGTGCAGAGGTAAAAGGTGATACAGAAATTCACGTTGCGCCTAAGACCGGATATGTAGCAGCAGAAAATGCTTTCATAACTATTAACGGAGCAGCTACACAGGAAGCTTCCTCATACAAGTTTAAACTTACAGAGAACACTATAATCAGCTTGGACACTGTAAGAGAAAGCTACAAGGTAGAAGCTTCTGCAGAAACTTCGACAGAAGGAATTGCAGGTGGCAAGGTTGTCATTACAGCTGATGGAACTGAAGTAGAAACAGGCAATAACGTAGACGGCGGAAGCAAGGTTGTATTCCGTGCCATTGCAGACAGAGGCTTCGTATTTGACCACTGGGTAATCGGCGGCGATACAAGCAAGACTGCAGACGAATACGTTATAGACGAAATCGGCGCAGCAACTACAGTAAAAGCAGTATTCAAGGAAAACAGCAAGAATACCTTAACAGGTAACGTTTCTCCAGAAAGCCGCGGAAAACTGGTTTACACCCTATATGACATTTACGGCAATGTTCTTGAAGAAAACAAGGATTACGAAAATGATATTGAGATGTACAAGGGTGAATCCATCGACATCAAAGCCGCACCGGCAGCAGGCAGCATGGTTGAGCAGTGGATCATGAAGGAAGGCGCTGACGAAAAGAAATTCGTTTCTGCCTCCAAGAATTATCCTGGCGGCAGGATTACCATGAATGACAGCGCTCTGGAAATTCAGGCAGTAATGGTTTCCAGCACTTCATATGAGCTATTCTTCAATGCGGCAGATGCCAATGACGGTACGATGACAGCAACTTCCGATAGAACTGCAATCAAGACCGGAGATATAATTCCGGGCGGTGCTGATGTAGAATTTACAGCAGAACCGGCAGATGGCAAGATGGTCGACTACTGGACTATAACTAAGGGAGCAGCAAGCGTTCAGCCAACAGAAGAAAACACAATTAAGGTAACAGATAGCGACGGTGACATTATGGTTAACCCTGTATACCGCGTTGATGGATACAAAGGAAACCAGACCGTAAGAGTTTACTTCAAGGATAAAGAAACGAAAAACATCAGCGTTACAGGTAACAATGCAGATGTAGAATTTACATACGCAACGCCAATCAAGAAGGACGATGCAACCAAGCCAACCGGAACATCAGTAGAGGCAAGAACAGGCGGAACTGTGAAACTGACTCTGACTCCTAACTCAAATTGTGCAACTTCGCTCAATGATGTTAAGGCAGCGTTCAGCGGATGCAGCGGGGCTGTAAAAGCAAGCTACGACAACGGAGTTTACTCCATCGTTCTAAAGGGCATCACAGAAGAAAAATCTGTGAACGTTGATAATTTTGTTAACAAACTTGTGAAGGTTGACGCTGGCGGCAAAAATTACACTGCAGGCACTATCAAAACAGACAAAATCGCCGATGGCGCAGCTGTTGGTTTTGTCAGAGAGGGCAGCAACATAAGCTTCAAGCTGACGCCTGACAGTGGATATCAGCCGGATGAAGCGAAACTGAATGCGTGGGTTGATGATGTGAAGACCAAGGGCGCATGCGATAACTTGAGCGTAAAGATAAACGACGACAAGTCCGTAGACGTTGAAATCACAGGCATCAAGGCGAACGTTGCAACTGCTGAGGAACTGTTCAAAGCTATTCCGTTCAGCGGTGGCGGCGGTGTAGCACCTGTAGCACCTGAGCAGAAGCCGACAGAAGATAAAAACAAAATCACTGTAGAGGAAACTGTAAATGGTGAAGGTCAGAAGATCGTTAAAATTACCGCTAAGGCAGATGCTGTCAAGAGTAAGGATGAAAAATCAGTTGAACTTCAGCTTAGTGCTGAGCAGAAGGAAGCTTTAATGAAGAGGGCAATTGAAGAAAAGGCTGACATTATCATCATTAAGAATGACAAGCTTGATGCTGAAATGGAAAAAATCTCTGATTCTATGAATGTAAAACTTGATGCTGACCTTGTGAAAAACATTATCAATAAGGTTAACGCAGAGATTGCTATTGAAACTCCTGTAGGTAACCTGAAGCTTGATAAGAAGGCATTGGAAGCAATTCGGAAGCAGATTGGCGATGCTGATCAGCTTACCTTCAAGCTAAATGTTGAAGAAGTTAGCGACTACAGCAAGATCATAGGAGATACAGGCTATGTGATTTCACTAGAACTTCTAGCTGGCAAGAAAAAGATCAAAGACTTTGGAGACGGCAAAGCTGAAATCAAACTTGAAATCACTAACAACTTACTAGGCAGAGAATTAGTTGCTTTATATATTGGAGAAAAGGGCAAAATCGAAAAATTCGATGGCAAGACTGTAATCGAAAAGTTCACGGGCGAAAACGGCAAAGAATCAGAAGTTAAATACTTCACCTTCGAAACAAGCCACTTCTCCGTATATGCACTAGCTGAAAAAGCTAAGGTTGCTGCGTACGAAAAGGCACAGAAAAGCAAGAAGACTATTGCAGGCGTGAAGAAGACAAGCGTAAAACTTACAACGAAATCTTTGAAGAACAAGATTAAGGTTTCCTGGCGTAAATCCAAGGGCTACAAGGTAGACTCATACGAAGTTTACCGCGCAGCTTCAAAGAACGGCAAGTACAGCAAGCTCTATACAACGAAGAAATCCAACGCAAAGGGATATACGAACAGTAAGAAGCTGAATCGTGGCAAAACTTACTTCTACAAAGTAAGAGGGGTAAGAACCATCGACGGCAAAGCTTATTACACGAAGTGGTCCAATGTTGCAAAAGAAAAGCCTGGCAAACTGTGAAAGACCGGGAAAAGTACGGCGAGCCAAGTAAGCCATGGTGAACTTATCACAGGGGAACCAAACTTTCGTGGGGTTTTCTAAACTTTCATAGGGAGTATTCCGTGAGGATTGTTGCCAATGAGTATAAAACAGTGGTCATTTTACGGCCACTGTTTTTTTCACATGTGCAAGTGCAATTTGTAAGGTAAGCGTCAAACCATGCGCACCTATGCAAACTTCAAAAAATATGAGAGAATGCTCCTGACAGTGATAGCCAAAACAAGTCGATGCTATCACAGGAAGGAGTATTCGTTATGACACATTAGACGGCAGATTGGAGCTGTCAAACAATCGAGCAGAAAGAAGCATCAAGCCATTCGTGATTGGACGGAAGAACTGGCTTTTTTCGAATACCCCAAAAGGAGCCGATGCCAGTGCGATCATCTACAGCATCATGGAAACGGCAAAGGAAAGCGGGCTGAAACCGTTCGAATACTTTCAGCACCTGCTGGAGAAATTTCCACAGATAGACAGGACCGATAAAGAGAAACTAAAAAGATATCTTCCATATTCGGATGCCCTGCCTGCTTACTGCAAGGCACCGGATCAAGAAACAAACAATTAGCGTGCACCGTCAGTGCCGCAGGCAAACTGAAGTGCTTGCCTGTTTTGTTTTATGACAGACAAAGATGAAATACCCGGAAGGAACTAATTTATAATCACTTTTTGCGTTCTTATCAGAAAGAACAGTTTCTATCGCGGCTTTTTGCAGAATATGCTATAAATTATCCAAGCCATTCCGATACCTACTCCAGCAAATGCGCCTATAATTGCCAGGAAAATGGCTATGAGCTGCTGAGCAGAAATATAGAAATTTGTATCATCCCAAATGAAGCCTGTAAGCACCAGCAAGATAAACAGGACATATATTCCTAATAAATATAATGGAATCAGCTTAATGTAAAGGTGTACTATATTCATGCACAACAGAAACTGAATAATGAAAGCACCAACCGCAATAGCGAAGCCAATGCACAATAGAGTACCTTGAGATTCAATTAACGACATACGAACCACCTCCTATTTTAGTCCAAATTCATATCGTTCAAAACAGCTTGTGTTAATACGGAATCTTTTTTATAAATGTACCCCTTTTGAAAATGCGTTATTTCAGTTACGACATTGGCGCATAATTCAACGCCATAATTGCAAAAATCAAAGCTGCAAACGCGAGCAGAGCAACAGCGATGATATTCAGCACACGCCGCGTCCGATAGTTTCTGATGGCAAGCTGCGTGTTGATGCGTGACAGCTCTTTTGCCAACTGGTTCGGTTCCTCTTCGTTTTCCACTTGGGTTCCAAGAAGCTCACTTACGGTCGTTTCGAGAATGACAGCGATTTTTATCAACTGTTCAGAATCGGGAACAGACATTCCTTTTTCCCATTTTGAAATGGTCTGTCTGACAACATGAAGACGTGATGCCAATTCCTCCTGCGAAAGACCTCGCTCCTTTCGCTTCAACCGAAGATTTTCATGAAACACGGAAATCCATCCTTTTTCTAAAGACTTCATGCATAGTTTAGCAGAAACAGGGCCGTTACGGCAAGCAACGTAAATTAACATTTGCCATTTTCATGGGAACCCACTCGTTTTTTTGCCAAGAAAACCTTGAACAACGGAATCAAAGCATAGAGATAAGGGACTGAACAAAACCGCACGCACTGCCGCAGAAAAATTTCTGCGGGTTTTTACGCCCTTTTTCAAAAATCCATCCCAAATCTTTGGCAAAATGCGCTTCCCGTCGTTGCAGGCAGCAGAGGGAGAAATACGCCGCTTTATGGTAGGGGCAGAGCGTGAGTTGCCAGAGTAAGATTCTACCAAGGTGCCATAATTCGCTGTCCGCTCATTATGTCCCAGCGGAATCTTGTTGGGGGGGTGCCTTCCCAAAAGCCTTGTTAAAAAATACGGAAATGATTTCAATGGGAGTCCTTCTCTTAAGTGAGCAGGATTTTTTTCTGTTTTGGGCAGAAAAGAGCGACAGAAGGGAGGATCGAAAAAAATTTTTAAAAATTTCAAATTTTTACGCATAATTGTCGAATTTTTTGGCTTTTAGTAATGAGAGGATAAAAAAGGCCTCTCATTGCTCTTTGAAAACTGCATAGACCTTTAGCAAGCACTTTACCGCTGCCGCTTCCTAACCCGAAGCAAGCCGTAAGGATTTTCCGTATAAATTTTACAAAGAAAGAAAAACGGAAAGAGTGAAAATCCTGCCGATGGTCTGGCATCCATCGGTATGGCGATGACAAGCAGCGGATGATCATGATACTTCTGTCCAGCCACAGCCCTGCAGACGCAGGATCACGCAATGGGGGCAGCCCGTGGAGAACCCTCGGGAGGTGCGATTCCTATGAGAGGCGCGGCCGAGCCTCGCTTGCTAAGTGCCCTGCGGATTGGGGGATTGCGTGAAAATACAGCCGAAAATGGAAATAGATACTTTAGAATGAAAGAGCCGCCTTGATGGTGCATTGCACTATACAGCAGAGGCATTTTCAGGGCGGCTGATACAAAGAATGAACTTATATATGGAGAAGAAAATCAGAGTAACAAAATCAGGGGGTGAAAGTGATGAATCAAGCTGTGCGAACCGTCAGACGCGGTGATGTATATCTTGCGGATCTGAATCCGGCGATTGGCTGTGAGCAGGGCGGTATCCGCCCTGTTCTGGTACTTCAGAACGATATCGGAAATCTCTATAGCCCGACGACCATCGTCGCAGCTGTTACCGCAAAGCAGACGAAAAAAGCTTTGCCGGTACATATGCCGATATCCGCCTATATGCTGCGCACCGATTCCACGTTGCTGCTGGAGCAAATCCGCACCATCGATAAGTGCAGGCTCCAAACCTATCTTGGCAGCATAAGTCAAAAGGAAATGCGTGATATCGACCGCGCGCTGAAACTCAGCATCGGACTGATACCACCGGCAGCTGCGCGGAAGAAATACAGCAGGAAGTACATATAACAAGGATGCTGCAGCATCAAAAAATCAATATAAAAAAAATGTTGCATTTTAAGCTGATTTGGGTATAATGTTAATAAGAGCAGTTGCTCTTTTGGGGCGTTTGTCAGAAGTGCCCGTCTTAAAAAAACTGAAGAAATTGTGAGGGGTTCGTCAGATGCACCTGTCTAAAAAAAGCTGAAGAATTTTTTGGAGCATGAATCAAAATGCTCCTGTTTTTTTATGGGGAGCAAAACAATGACAATAAACTTATGTTTTATTAAAGAGGAATATTTCATGCAGCATTCGACTTTTATGAATATGCTTGATCCGGGAAATCTCAACAAACGAAATCACAGGACACACCTTTGCCTTGTGGTCGAAAGTGATGAAAACAAATTTTACATCCCGCTCCGAAACAATCTTGGTGCTGAGCTGAGAAAGTTCGGAAGAATCGGACATGCTGTTCCATCAAAGAATCGGCCATCCGCGGGGCTGGATTACCGATATGCACTCATTATTAATGATGACACCCTTATAGAAGAACAAACAGAGCAAAGAATCCCGAATATGCAGTATCAAAAAATTGAAGCAGAATTATGAAAGCATTAAAAGAGAATTTGATACATATTTGCGAGGCTTTAAGCGAGCCATGATAAAAAACAGGATTCAGAAGGAACCGCTATATCGCGTTTCCAGTCTAATTAATTTTTTAGATGAATTGAAAGCCTGAACCAAGAGGGTTCGAAAAGGTCATAGTCCACAAGTATAGTGACTATTTAGCATGCATGGTCGTGAACCCCCCCCGTCTATGACCGGGTTTCAGCGTTTTTTGACGTCGAATTACCGCGTAAATGAATATATCGAATATACAGGAGGTATTTTTACATGGAAAAATCAGCAACTGTGAAACGCCTAAAAAAAAGATGCTTGTGCATGGTTCTGAGCTTACTCCTCGCGTTTGGCTTTGCAGCAAATGAGGCATTCGGATTCGAGTTTCCGCCTGATGCGGACGAGCCGATCCTGAACGAAACGGAGATCGCGCTCTCAGAAAAAGTCATGAATCTTGAACTCGCCGTACGCACCATGAAAACAAAGAAAAAGAATATTAAAGTAGTCGTTCAACCGAGTGCTGAACTGGAGGCACTCATCGATGAAGCAGAGGCAGAGGGCTACGAGATATATTACAAGTTCTGTCGATCTGTAAGAAAACATTCACGATACATTACATGGCGTACCCATGAAAAAAATGTATACGTCAACAAGGAGGGAGTCCGCGGAAAGAAATATTATTATAAAGTACGAGTGATTCTTTATGTCCGCTACGGCAACGACCATTTCAAAATAGCGGAAAGTGAATTGAAACAGTGCAGATACGGCGTGCGAACATGGACCAAATGATACTGAAAGCGTCGCAGAGCAACGAGTGAAAGAACCTTTTTCTTAACGCCAATTTTATAGCCTGCTTGATACAGCATAGAAAAGCTGTTTTTTTGCAAAGGCAGATTGCTGCGGAAAGAGGAGACATCATGTCAAAGAAAGCTTTGAGCCTTCTTGTGATGATACTTATCATTTGCGCGCTGCAGACAAGCTGCGCCGCGTGAAATTATTTATCCAAGGACGAAGCGAGCAGGGAAGGCAGCGACAGCAAAGGACTGTATATGCTCAACAGCGAGCTGAAGTCCCGCGTTTACGCCGCGCCTTCGCTGACGCTGTAAAAGAGGGACAAACGCAATGAACGAAAGTACGATCTATCAGCTTGTTACAGGGTTACTGCTGCCATTTGCAGGCACAGTGGTGGGCTGCGCCACGGTGTTTTTCCTCCAAAGGCAGATGGGGGGTGCGGCTGCAGAAGGCGCTCCTGGGTTTTGCCGCAGGGGTAATGATCGCGGCCGCTGTCTGGTCACTTCTGATTCCCGCCATGGAAATGTCGGCGGCGGCGCTTTCTGCCGGCATTGCCATACAGAACGTTCCGGAGGGCGCCATCGTCTCAGTGCCGCTGTCCGCCGCCGGAATGCGGAAGGGCAAGGCGTTTTTGTGTGGGGCGGCGTCCAGCGTTGTAGAGCCTATCGGGGCGTTGCTCACGATACTGCTCACCTCGCTTCTTACGCCGATGCTTCCGTATTTGCTGACTTTCGCCGCGGGCGCTATGATCTATGTGGTGGTGGAGGAGCTGATTCCGGAGGCGCAGGCGGGCGAGCACAGCAACATCGGCACCATCGGCGCGGCGCTGGGCTTTGCGTTGATGATGGTACTGGATGTGGCGCTGGGATAGCCGAGGCCGGTATCCGGATCAGATCGATTCAAGGCAGACTGCTCGCGAAATAGCCTGCCTTTTCTTCTGTCAAGCAGGTAGAGGCCGCTGTCCAGTAATAAACCCGTTCACTGCATAAACATAGTGTTTACATAAATAATCGCAAACGGGCAGAGAAAGGCAATCAAGCAGCAGAAGATTGCCGGAGCAGACATATTTTCCTCAGAAACCGCAGATACTATGATCAAAAACATGCGGCAGGCAGACCGCCTCGCCGCGGGCAAAAATACGAGGGAAAGAAGGTCAGAAGTATGAGCAATAATATGGATCTGGGTTACGAAATGTTCTGCTATCAGTGCGAGCAGACGGCGGGCGGCAAGGGCTGCACGAAGCAGGGGGTGTGCGGCAAGACCGCGGAGGTCGCGAATCTGCAGGATCTGCTTTTGTATCAGCTTAAGGGCATCAGTGTGTACGCGAAAGCGCTGATGGACGCGGGCGAAAATCCGGAGGCGCGGGTCGTGCGGTTTGTCGAAAATTGTCTTTTTACCACGCTCACCAATGTCAATTTTGATGCGGCGGTGCATGTGGATCTGCTGAAGCAGTCACAGAAGATCAAGGAGGAACTGCGCGGACGCGCTAAAAAGGCGCGGCTCGCGGAGCCGAAGGCGGTGCAGGCGGCTTTCAATCTGCCGGAGACGAAGGCGGAGATGCTGCGGGTCAGCGAGGTCGCGGGTATCATGTACGAGCAGGATCTGGACCCGGATGTGCGGTCGCTGCGCATGACGATCCTTTACGGGCTCAAGGGCATCAGTGCTTACGGACATCAGGCGCGGGAGCTGGGCTATGCGAGCGCGCAGGTGGACGCGTTTTACCTTGAGGCGCTGGCGGCTTTGACGGACGATGCGCTGTCTGCGGAGGATCTGATTCGCCTGACGATGCGCACCGGGGAGATCGCGCTGGCGGTAATGAAAACGCTGGATGAGGCAAACACCGGAGTCTATGGCGATCCGTCGCCGCATCAGGTCAGGATCCACATGAAGAAGGGACCGTTTATCGTCGTGTCCGGTCACGATCTCAAGGACCTGGAGATGCTGCTGGCGCAGACGCAGGGCAAGGGGATCCATGTCTATACGCATGGAGAGATGCTGCCGGCGCACGGCTATGAAGGGCTCAAAAAATATCCGCATCTTGTCGGCAATTTCGGCGGCGCGTGGCAGGATCAGCAGTCGCAGTTTGACGATCTGCCGGGCTGTATTCTGATGACGACGAACTGTCTGATGCGGCCGCGGGAGAGCTACAAGGACCGGATCTTCAGCACGAATGTGGTCGGCTGGGACGGTGTGCAGTTCATCGAAAAGAAGGAAAACGGCGAGAAGGATTTCGGGCCGATCATCAAAAAAGCGCTGGAGCTCGGCGGTTATCCGGAGGATCATGCGCAGGAGGAAATTCTCGTCGGTTTCGGACATCACGCAGTGCTGGACAAGGCCGAGGCAATCGTCAACGCGGTACGAACGGGCAAAGTGCGGCATTTTTTCCTGATCGGTGGATGCGACGGCGCCAGACCGGGACGCAATTACTATACGGAATTCGCTAAATTGGTGCCGAAAGACTGTCTGATCCTGACGCTGGCATGCGGCAAGTACCGCTTCAACAAGCTGGATTTTGGGGAGGCTGCCGGACTGCCGCGCCTTTTGGATGTGGGGCAGTGCAATGACACGTATTCGGCGGTGCGGATCGCGGAGGCGCTTGCAGATGCCTTTGAGACGGATGTCAACAGTCTGCCGCTGTCGCTGATTCTTTCGTGGTACGAGCAGAAGGCGGTAGCGGTGCTTCTGGCTTTGTTAAGCCTGGGGATTCGGGGGATCTACTTGGGACCGACGCTGCCGGCGTTTTTGAGTCCGAATGTGCTGCAGTATCTGGTGGACACTTTCGATCTGCGGCTGACCGGCAATGCGGAGGAGGATCTCAAAAACTGTCTGGCGCAGAAACTCTAACGATCTCGACAAAAAGTTTGCCGGAACAACAAAAAATTGAGGCGGCCACGACAGAGAAAGAAGGTCAGATTCAATTCTATATCACGATCGGCGGCACACTGGTGCCGGACGAGGATGCAGAATCTTTCGTCGCGAGGATTCAAAAACTGACGCCGAGCACGGAGACGGAGACGGAGACCTCTGCGGAGCTTACGGAGGATTGGCGCGCGATGGGCAAAGCTCTTGGGTGTGGGTACAGGACAGGATCGGTTGGAACCTTTTGAAATCCTGTCCTTTTTCTATGCATGGCTTAAGGATAGCACAAAAAGCTCCGGAATCAAAGATTGTGACGCAAAATGAGCCAGAATTTTTGATGCAGAGCTTTTCTGAATTTGACGGAAAACGATGCGCTTTGAAAGCGGAGAAAATGACGGATAACAGCAAGATTCTCAAAAAGGTCGAAGTCCTATCCACCGAGGTTAAAAGATGCCTTGATAAGTGAAAAAGTTAGATTCCCAAATTCTTTACAATGTGAATATGAGGAACTATGTGTTTTTAGAGGTGTCCGATATACAGCAACGAAGACTGCAATCGATAAAAGTGATTTTTTATTACGATACAGGAGAAATCGAGTTCGATTCTCTCATCAATCCTCCGAGAAACAGGGAGGATGGATACCCACGGGTAGGCAGGTATGTTGCAGACCCGGCAGCAAGGGAAAAAATTGAGGAGGTCGTTCGAAAATAAATGGACGATATACACAAGTAAAGCGTCCATTTAGGAAGTATGACCGTGAAACCCCGTCTATGACTGGGTTTCAGCGTTTTTTGACGCCGAATTACCGTGTAAATGAATATATCGAATATACAGGAGGTGTTTTTACATGGAAAAATCAGCAGCTTTGAAACGCCTAAAAAGAAGATTCTTGTGCAAAGAAATATTATTATAAAGTACGAGTGAAAGAACCTTTTTCTTAACGCCAATTTTATAGCCTGCTTGATACAGTATAGAAAAGCTGTTTTTTTAGCAAGGGCGAATTGCCGCGGAAAGGGGGAGACACCATGTCAATGAAATCTTTGAGCCTTCTTGTGATGATGCTTATCATTTGCGCGCTGCTGACAAGCTGCGCCGCATGGAATTATTTATCCAAGGACGAAGCGAGCAAGGAAGGCAGCGACAGCAGAGAGATGGAAACGACAGGGCAGGACACTGTCACGCAGGAGGGAGAAGAAATGTATCAGGACACATCGGAAGACGTTGTATATTTGGCGGGCGGATGCTTTTGGGGACTGGAAGCGCTGATGCAGTCCATCCCGGGCGTCATCGACGCGGAAAGTGGTTACGCGAACGGCACCTGCGAAGCGGACGCGAATTATCGCAGTGTCTGCGCAGGAAACACCGGATTTCGTGAAACGGTGCGGGTTGCGTATGATCCGCAAAAAGTAAGCCTTGACGCCCTGCTTCTCGCGTACTTCTATGTCATTGATCCTACGGTGAAGGACCGTCAGGGTAATGATCGCGGCAGCCAGTATCAGACCGGCATCTATTACACCAATGACAAGGTAAAAGAAACGGTAGAACGCATCGCGGAAATCGAGCGCCAACGCAGCGAAAAATTTTTTGTAGAGATTGCGCCTCTAAGAAACTACTATCCCGCGGAAGCGTATCATCAGGATTACTTAAAAAAGAATCCGAACGGCTACTGCCATATTCCGAAGGAAGAAATGAAGCTTTTTTCGGAGCTTCGCGTCGATCCGGGTGATTACAAACGGCCGGCTGCGGAGATGATTCGGCAAAAGCTGACCAAAGAGCAATATCACGTTACGCAGGAAAGCGGCACAGAGAGAGCTTTTACGGGCGAATTTTGGAATAAGTTCGAAAAAGGCATCTATGTGGATATTGTGACGGGTGAACCGTTGTTTTCCTCTGCCGACAAATTCGAGAGCAGCTGCGGCTGGCCGGCCTTCTCCAAACCAATCGAGGAACCGGCGATAACAAAACTGGAAGATAACAGTCATGGCATGCGCAGAACCGAAGTGAGAAGCAGGGCGGGAAATTCTCATCTGGGGCATGTGTTTAGTGGAGATTCAGAATCTCCAAACGGCGTGCGGTATTGTATCAACAGCGCCGCGCTGCGCTTTGTACCGTACGAAAAGATGGAAGCGGAGGGTTACGGCTACCTCAAATATTTGTTTGAAAAAGAGCGTGGAGCGGAGAGATAATTCTCCCGCTCCAAACACGCTTTCCGGCAAATTACTGTATCTAAGGACAAAAGTGTGTGAAATGAAACCTGCGGTTCCTTTGCACTCATGCCTGCCACGCACTGCAGGCGCTTCGAAAGGTGCTTTTGTCGATATTTCCTGCATGATAAAAAATAGTCGCGATTTTATAATGAAAAAATGTGTTGAATCCATGTATTTTTTGTGATATACTTTGCGTGAGTTTATAAAAAAGAACAACAGCAACAAGGGTAACAAACGGAAGTGGGGTGAGATTCCTCGACTGGCGAGCAACCGTGATGCGTTTAGAACGACGAGACGGGAGACGGGTTATCGCTTGGATGTAAAAATTTCTCTGGGGCAGAAGCATACATCGATGCGAAAAGGTAAGCAGGCAAAAAGGAGATTCCTGTTACAGCGACAGGAGGCTCGCTCGGCGGCACTTTTCGGCTGATACTTGTCAAATACGTGGAAATAGCCATGTATAAAAACAAGCTGGATGTGATGGATGCGGACTGCCTGAGAAACGGCAGTCTTTTTTGTCGTTTCGCGGGGAAAGTAAACATAAAAATGAAAAATGAATCAATTACAGGCTTTGTGGCAAATGCGCGACCCGAAGAGACAGTTTAAAATCTTCGGACACGCATTCTTGTTCCAGCTGAACAAGGGAATCGGGTGAGAGTCCCGAACATGTGGAAAGGTAATGCTTTCCTTAGTAGCTGTGTTTACAGAGCACTGTTTTCCATGCAGAAAATCTGCGTGCGGTGAAAACCGGTCATTGGAAGGGCTGTAATGGCCCGGAGAGAAGGCTGAGGCAGTGCGTTGGCGTATGATATATACGCCTGAATGTATAAGTCAGAAGACCTACAAAAATCGGCCATTGAAAGAAACCCGCGCAGTGCGAAAGGAAAAGACATTGCACGCAAGCAGCGGGAGAACTTTCAATTTTCGGAAGTGAAACAGAGCGGACATGGGATATCGTGTCCGATTTTAGTTTCTATCCCGGAAGCGAAGCAAGCACTTACAGGGTAGTGTTTGCTTTTTTTATTGACTTTTCATCCGGACCCGCCCCTTGCCTATAGGGCGCGCGGCGCGGGTCCTTCCTTAAACAAACCATCGGGCCTTCGTCCGATTCCATAACGGCGATTCGCGCCGACAATTGAATACCCATATCAGGAGAGGATCCCGTGAACGGGGAAGCAGGCGAGGAAAAGAGCCTGCCAAGGCACGGATAATGCGGTCTGCGTCGCGGCGGGCGGGAGCGTAGGAAACGGTACTGATCATGGCAACAAAAATTTTGAAGTCAACGACCCCAGATTGTGATGGGAATGGGGTCGTGACGATAGTTCAGGGCGATAAGCCCAAACAATTAGGAATATTCCCTGCTTTTCATCTATTGATGGGAACAGCTTGTTCCGGCAGAGGAATATACTTAAAGGAAGGAGATTAAATATGAAGACAAGTAAAAAAGTTCTGTCAACATTCCTTGCCCTTTTCATGGTGCTTACCATGTTCAGCGGCAGTGCGTTTGCGGCAGACAGCGCAAATCAGCTTGCCGGCTTCGGCTCCGATATTGCCTCAATTGGCATTACCGGCGCAGATGTCAGCTCGGCTACGCTGACCACCTCTGCAAGTAATAACGGTAACGATAACAACATGACATATACCTACAATGTCGTGCTGTCGGCGACCACCTCCGCAGAGGCTGCGGTCACTGCGACATTTGCAAAAGCAGCAGGTTCCGGCTGCACGATTTCTACGGTGCCGCGCATTTCGAACCAACCGGTTCCGACGATTCCAGTCGTTCAGAACAATCAGTCGCTGACCTTCAGCAGCACGCTGAGCAGCGGAGTGGGAACGGCGACGGCGTATGTATTCCCGGCGCTTACAACGGATTTCACCAGATTTGACACCTATGTGTTTAACTTCACCACAGGAGCCGTGAAGAATCCGGTGACCTCCAACGGCGTAACGCTTCGCTTTGGAGATCCGGCCTACGCGAATACTGCTCCGGAGTGCTATATGTCTCTGGAAGCTGACGGCGCTGCCTTTAACGCGCAGTATGAAGGCCCTTTGGCAGGCTATTATCCGGATATGCTGGCGCTGTATATGACCTATAACGGCGCCATCAGCGCAACCGCAAGCGATACCGACAAGGTTTGCTTTGTGACTTATGATTCAAATGGCGAAGCCACTGAGGAGGGCAGTATCACAGGAACAGGCAACACCTTTGCGACTGTAAAGATTAAGGCGGCCGGAAGCATTTCCGTGAACGGCGTTACCGTGAATTTCAGTGCGCCTGCGTCTCCGACAACACCGGCAGGCTCTGCGCCGTCCTCCGTTGTCAGCTATCTGCCTATCGGACAGTATGCAAGCGGTCAGGGCTGGGGCAGCGCTGCCGGTAAGTTTGCCGGCAAGACCTCTCTTGAAAGCACCGGCGTTTCTCTCGGCGCACTCGGCGGCTACATCGAGTTCAAATTCGATGACGGCATCACCGATGACCCGACGAACCCATACGGCGTGGACTTCGTGATCTATGGCAACGCTTTCAACGGCAATCCTGAAGCCGGCGCGGTTCAGGTATCCGAGAACGGTACGACCTGGTATGAACTGGCAGGCTCCAAGTATTATGATGACAATTTGACTGCCACGGGTGCAGCCCAGTCCAACGGTAAGTTCGCAGCCGCTTATACGGGAACCTCCCGCAATGCGGATATAACCTACACCCTTAACAGCGCGGACATTACGGCGGCGCTGACCGGCGAACACGGTTCTATTACGGCGAACCCATTCACCAATGCGATTGCTTGGTGGCCGACCGTGGGCGAATATGCAGACTCCGTGATCGCGGCTGCGCATCAGGACAGCAATGTGACCGTTTCCCGCACCGCCAACCAATTGACCTTTGGCGGCGTGACTGCAGTTCAGGATTCTAACGCCACTGCGGAATACGCCTTTGGCTATGCGGATGTAACGCCAAACGGCAGTCCCGCGACCTATGGCGACGCGGTTAATCCGTACACCCCTTATACCTCCGGCAAAACCGGCGGCGACGGCTTTGACCTCGCTTGGGCGGTTGATATTTCTACCGGCCAGCCTGTTAATGTAACCGGCAAGGTGTTCAAGTATGTCCGCGTTTACTCTGCCGTGTTGGATAACGCTACCTTTGGTGAGACTTCCACCGAGGTTTGCGGTATCTTCACAACGGCAAACAAAGCAAGCGCAAGTGTTGGTACAACCGCTGCGCCGACAAGCATAACTGTTAATAACAACTCTATTACTCCAACAAGCACCGAGGGTAATGTAGTTGTATATGATGTCGGCGGTCTTACGGAAAGTGACACCATAAGCGTAACCACGGCGGGTACTTCCAATACCTATATTAACAGTGCTAACTCCAACAGCTATGAGGTCAGCGCGGATGATCAAATGGTTCGGATCATCGTTCAATCTGGCAGTTCGGAGCCATACATCGCAATCATTAAGTAAGGAGACAGCAGCGGCGGCGGGCAAAA
>OLSK01000212.1_pt1 | contig 55547 bp, 36 predicted proteins | sample 1672781 | NCBI WGS metagenome assembly OLSK01 (sample SAMEA3136723, study PRJEB25190) | human gut metagenome | biome: human gut; feature: human-associated habitat; material: faeces | place: Austria | collected 2013 | reverse complement strand
GCGGCATTGTCCGAGTCTGCATAATCCCTGCCGGAGAAGAGGATTTCCCCCTGGCAGTCCTCCCCCCGGTTGAGATGGAGGGAGGAAGCGTTATCCTGCTCATCCTGCATGACGATGGGGTCGTAAAAGGCAATGGTGCGTCCGGCCGCGGCGCCCAGTTCCATGGTGTGTTTTCCATCCGTGAGGATGGCGTTGGCGATGGGGTCTGTCCCGCCTGCATACATGACGTTGTTCTGGAAGGTGATATCGCCTCCGTCGGCCAATAACATGATCCGGGAATTCGCAGGATCGGTGGGGCGGCCATATTCATCCTCTGTGGGGGCGGAACTGCAAATGGCTCCTCCGAAATATGTCGCCGAGTTGTTTTCAAAGAGGACGTCTCCCTGCACGTGCTGGATGGACAATACATTGTTTTCAGAGACGGAACCCGTTTCAAAATAGATGGCGCCGCCGAAAGTATCCGCGCGGTTTCCGGTGAATGATACATTGCCCTTCACACCGGAAATGGAAAGCATGCTTTCCGTGCCATTGACAAAAATGGCGGATCCGGCATAGGAACTGTTGTCCTGGAAAAGGATGTCTCCCTGGATGTTGGAAATCTGGATAGTTGCGTGGCCGCTGAATAATTCTTCACCCCAGGCAACTTTGCAGCCTGCGGTCAGACAGGCGCCGAAGGCGTTACCTCCGGCGTCGTTGTTCACAAAGCGAATGCCGCCGGCGATGTTGTTCATGATGATGGTGGCTTGTCCGGTTTTCACATCATTGAAAATACTGATGACGCCCTGGCCGCCTGCAAAAGTATTGTTCCGGACATCAATCCCTCCCCGCACATTGGTGATTTGGATCAAACTGTTGGAACTGTTTTCCGTCTTGTTATAGCTGTAAATAAGCAATCCCAGTCCGGATTGTGTCGCTCCGGAAGTTTTTGTGTTATTGCTGATGGACAAGGTGCCTCCGATGTCATCAATGAAAATGGTATTGTTCCCGGAAGAGTACAGGGACACCAGGGCATCCGCCGCGTTTCCGCTGCGTTCAATCGTGTTGTTATCCAGAGACACGTTTCCACCGATATCGGTGATGGAAAATACGGAATCTCCCTGATTGTTGCTTAATTCAACGGCTCCATATGTCCCGCCGAGATGAAGGTTGTCCAATTGGGAAATGGACAGGGTGAACGTGTCAATACGGGGATCAGTGTTTTCCGGACGGAAAAGGAATTGGGCGGTTTTTTCTGTGGTATCTTTCTTGTCCAGCGTAAGACTCTGCTGGCCGTCCCCTTCAAACGAGACTCCAAATTGTGCCTGGGGAGTGGAAGGATCTGCCTGGAATACGGTTGTGTTATACTCCATGTCAGTATCAAGTATGTAACGGACACTTTCCGTGATGGAGATATTTCCCCCATCCGCCGGAGCAGCGGCTTCATTGGCAATAGAGGGAAGAGTTGCAAAAATATAGGCCAGCAGAGTCAGGGGAAGTTTAATTCTCATGATAATGATACTTTATGCGGATTTCTAATCCGGAGTATCCTGTTGGGGTAACGGCGCAGCTTTTTTGCAGTTGGATCAGAACTTCTTATTCCTGAGAGTTAACAAGTTCTTTCCAGTTTGAGATGATGATGCAATATAAAGGAAGTAAGTGTTTTTTGGCTTTTTCAAAGTCCTGAAAAGATGAGGAGCAGGAAAGATTCCCCCTCTTCCCGTGCTTCGGAAGTGATTTAACCGCGCAAGCCGGGTGGCTTCAGTTTCCCGGTAGCATTTTCCAGTTAAATGAAAAGGGATTTCAGTTCAAACGCCTTCCGCTTAAAAATATGAATTGACTCCGGATTAGAAATCCGCAATTTCTTTTTCCTGGTAAGGTAAGTTTATTAAAATAAACGTTTAAAACAGAGTGCCGCCGGGAAAAACTGCCAGATAAATACAGACTCGGAAGCCTTCCGGAACAGTTTCCGGAAATTATTTGATCAAGCGAGAGGAGCCACCGAAATCTTCTGGCACACGGTATGGGACTGCCCCGGAGCAAGATGAAGGGCACGGGGTGAGGCATTCCCCGTTTCCACACAAAGGAATTTGTTCCAGGAATCCGCTCCCAAGTCCGCCATGTCCGCCGCGCCCTGCTGGCCAGGGTTCCAGACGATGACGGAAGAGGCATGTTCCCTCTCCACCGTGATGGAACGGTTCATGACCGGGTCTTCCAGAATGATTTTTCCCGTGTGGTCCGGACAGTCGTACACGCGGTCCAGGCAGCCCAGGGGCGCCAGGGGGCGTTCCCCGTGTTTCATGGGCTGGGCGGCATATTCCCGGAAGGGAACATTTTCCAGGCCCAGAACGCGGCATTTGGTCAGGTTGCCGACGGAAAAATAGTTGTGGAAGGCTTCCGTGAGCTTGCAGGGGAGCCTGCGGACGGTGGTTTCCAGCTTCATGGCCAGGGATGAACCCAGCGTCAGGCGCAGAATGGCGGCGGGCTGTCCGGCGTCATCCGGATACAGGGCCAGGGAAAGAAGAAGATTGCCCCGCATGTCCGTTTCCTGATGATGGAGGCGCCACTCGGAGGTGCGGGCAATGCCGTGGGCAGGGCCGTTTTCCGCTGCTCCGAACCAGGGCCAGCAGACGGGAATACCGCCGCGGATGGCTTTTCCGCGGGAAAAGACCGCCTTTGGGGAAAGAAACAGGCATTCCTGCTGGCCCGCAGGCTTCCAGGAAACGAGGTGGGCTCCCTGCATGCAGAGGGATGCCGTACAGAACGGCGTTTCCACATCCAGGAAGCTCAGCCCCTGGTCTGTAACGCGTTCGGAAATCATGGCTGCAGTCGTTCAATCGTCCATGACCCGTCTTCCTGCCGCGTGTACATGAAGCGGTCGTGAACGCGGCCGGGGCCGCCCTGCCAGAATTCGAATGCTTCCGGAATGATCCTGAAGCCGCCCCAGAAGGAGGGCAGGGGAATCTCTCCCTTGGAGAATTTGTTTTTCAGTTCCATGAGCTTCATTTCCAGCAGTTTTCTTCCGGAAATGACGGAACTTTGCTGGGAAACCCATGCTCCCAGCTGTGAATCCTTGGGGCGGGAAAGGAAGTATTTCAGGGATTCCGTGCGGGAAACCTTGACGGCTTTTCCGTAAATGATGACCTGACGTTCCAGCATGACCCAGGGGAGCATCATGCAAACCTGGGGGTTTTCCTCAATGTCGCGGGCCTTGTGGCTGCCGTAGTTGGTAAAGAACACGAAACCGGTTTCGTCAAAATACTTGAGCAGCACCGTACGCAGGGAAGGGCGCGCCTGGGCGTTGGCCGTGGCCAGGGAAAAGGCGTTGGGTTCAGGAATGCCCGCTTTCAGAGCCTGGTCAAACCAGGTTTGGAATTGTTCAAAGGGATTGGCCGCCAGATCTTTCCTGTGCAGCTGGCCCTTGAGGTATTCTTCTCTGAAATTGGACAGGTCCATGATATGGGAAAAGTGATGGTTTTATTCCACGCTGAAATCCAGCCCCAGGTCCAGGGACGGAGCGGAGTGGGTGACATAGCCCACGGAGACGAAATCCACACCGGATTCTGCAATGGCCGCCACCGTGTCCAGGTTGACGCCGCCGCTGGCTTCCAGCAGAGGAGTGGAGCGGTCCCCGCGCAGGGCGACGGCCTTCCTGAGCGTTTCCGGCGTCATGTTGTCCAGCAGAATGTGGTCCACGCCTTCCAGCTTGAGGAAGGATTCCACCTGTTCCAGAGTATCCGCTTCCAGCTGGATTTCCACGCCGGGCTTTTCCGCGCGGAGGGTATTGATGCACTTTTGAAGATGTTCCGTATTGCCGTCCGTCATCAGGTGGTTGTCCTTCACCATGGCGCGGTCGTAAAGTCCCATGCGGTGGTTGGTGCCCCCGCCGTGGGCCACGGCGGCCTTTTCCAGAAGGCGGTAGCCGGGGGTGGTCTTGCGGGTGTCCAGAATGCGGGCGCTGGTGTGGGAAACGGCCTTCACGTACTTCCGGGTGAGGGAAGCCACGCCGGAAAGGCGCTGGATGAAGTTCAGGGCCGTGCGTTCCGCCCCCAGAATGGAGCGGGCGGACCCTTCAATGAGCATGACCACGGCGCCGGGCGCCACGGCCTCCCCGTCGTGCAGGTACACTTCCACCTTCAGACCGGGGTCCACCTTGCGGAATACTTCCGCCGCCACGTTGACGCCGGACAGAACGCCTTTCTTGCGGGGCGTCAGGATGGCTCTGGCCGTCAGGTGTTCGGGTACGAAATAGGTGGAGGTCACATCGCCGGGGCCGAAGTCTTCGGCCAGCGCCATGTCGATCAGCGCGGCGACGTTATCGGATACGTTTTCTGCGGGCATGAACGGGAAAAGTGGCTTAATATTCGCGGTTGAGCAGGTAATTGGCTATTTCCACCAGGCGCGTGCGGCGTTCTTCCGGGAAGATCATCAGGGCGTCCAGAGCGGCCTGGGTTCGGCACTTGGCTTCGGAACGGGCTCCTTCCAGGCCGATCAGGGCGGGGCAGGTGGATTTCTGGGAATTCACGTCCTTGCCCGCGGTTTTGCCAAGCTTTTCCGTGGAGGCGGTCAGGTCCAGAATATCGTCGATCACCTGGAAAGCCAGGCCCAGGTTGTAGCCGAAGTCCGTGACGGCTTCCAGCTGGGCTTCCGTGGCATCGGCGGACATGGCTCCGAAGCGGAGGGCGGTGGTCACCAGGGCCGCCGTCTTGCCTTCATATACGGCGCGTACTTCCGGCTCGGAAAGCTTCTTGTGCTCTCCTTCCAGGTCCAGTACCTGGCCGCCGATGAGCATCTTGCTGCCGCCGGTGGCCGCCAGTTCCGCCACGTAGTCCCGGACGGTGTAGCGCTCCGTATCGTCCACCTGGGCGATGACGGCAAAGGCCTCCGTCAGCAGGGCGTCTCCGGCCAGGATGGCGATGCCTTCCCCGAAGGCCTTGTGGCTGGTGGGCTTGCCCCGGCGCAGGTCGTCGTTGTCCATGGCGGGCAGGTCGTCGTGAATGAGGGAATATGTGTGCATCATTTCCACCGCGCAGGCGGGGATCAGAGCGTTGACGGCCAGGCCGCCGCAAGCTTCCGCCGCAGCCAGGCAAAGCACGGGGCGCATTCTCTTGCCGCCCGCGAACATGCTGTAGCGCATGGCCTTGTGGATAGTTTCGGGGCTTTCGTCCTCGGCGGGAAGGAGCCTGTCCAGCGCCGCGTCGATCAGGGCGCACTGCTCGGTAATGTAATCTTTCAGCGATTGTTCACACATGGCGTATAAAATGGGTGCGGGGTGGGATTTGTCTTGATTCAGCGGTTGATTAAAAGTTCTGCGATCTGCACGGCATTCAGGGCCGCGCCTTTGCGTACCTGGTCGCCTACGACCCACAGGGTCAGGGCGTTGTCAATGGCCATGTCCCGGCGCATGCGGCCCACGTAGCAGGTGTCGCCGTTAGTGCTGTCCAGCGGAGTGGGCCACAGGCCTTCCGCGGGATTGTCCATCAGGGCCACGCCGGGCTTGCCTTCGTAGGCCTGGCGGGCCTTTTCCAGGTCCACAGGCTGTTCAAACTGGGCGGTGACGGAGATGGAATGGGAGCGGTACACGGGAACGCGGACGCAGGTGCAGGTCACCTTGAGTTCCGGCAGGGAAAGGATTTTGCGGCCTTCATTGAGCATTTTCAGCTCTTCCTTGGTGTAGCCGCTGTCCGTGAAAGAGTCGATTTGCGGCAACAGGTTGAAGGCGATCTGGTGCGGATAAACATTCTTGACCACGGGGTGGCCGTCCACCACGGCGCGCACCTGGGATTCCAGTTCCGTGATGCCGTGCTGGCCGCTGCCGGAAACCGCCTGGTAGCTGGAGGCGATGACGGTTTTCAGCCCGAACTGCTGGTGCAGGGGGAACAGGGCCATCAGCGTGATGATGGTGGTGCAGTTCGGATTGGCGATGATGTTGCGCGGATGGTTGAACGCGGCTTCCGGATTGATTTCCGGCACGACAAGGGGAACGTCCGGGTCCTGGCGGAACGCGGAGGAATTGTCGATAACCACGCAGCCTGCCGCCGCCGCAATGGGGGCGAACTTCAGGGAAATGCCGCCGCCCGCGCTGAACAGGGCAATGTCCACTCCTTCAAAGGACTTCTCCGTCAATTCTTCCACAGTCAGCATTTCCCCGCGGAAAGCTACCTGTTTACCCGCGGAGCGGGCGGAGGCCAGAAGCTTCAGGGAGCCGACGGGAAAGTTGCGGGTTTCCAGGCAGGACAGGATCTCGACGCCCACCGCTCCGGTGGCGCCAACGATGGCAACATGGGGTGCTTGGTTCATGATTGTGTCAGAAAATGGCGGAATCCGTTCCGCATGCGGGATATTGTAAGGGTTTTGAAAGGGGAAAGCAATACGTGATCAGGTGGCAGGAAGCTCCATCCGGAACCGTAAAATTAAAAAATCCTGTTAACTATTAACTGTTAATTATTAACTATTAACTCTACTTAACCCACTTGCCCGCGCCTTCCGGCAGGCGTCCGTTGGAAACGGGGGCGTAGCGGGTGGACTCCATATTGCCCCAGAGGGGAACGCCCACGAGACGCTTCCACCAGCCGGACATGCTGGCCCCCGTGTAGCAGCCGAAACTGCGGCAGTCGGACTGCGGGGAGAAAATATCCCGGCGGATGCGGTTCAAGTCCGTTTCATGAATCCATTCCGTGGAAACGGCCATGATGTTGTTGCCGTAATCCAGCATCCAGGCAAAGCAGTTGGAGTGGCCGAAGTAGTAGAAGGACTCCACCTTGTCTCCCTGGAAGCGGGGAGAGGAATTCAGGGCGCGGATGGCTTGGTCCGCGGTATTCACCCAGACAAGTTTGGTTTTGTATTTGGCGGCCAAGTCGGAAATCCACTTCGTGTAGGGTTTTCCGTCCTCCTTGCCGCGCGTCACATAACCCGGACGGTACACGATCCACGTGATTCTGGCCCCGGGGTCCGCCTGTTGAATCTGGGAGATGCGGACGGTGGACGCCCGGACGAAGTTGGCCCACCAGTTGTCGTGCCTGTCCGGCTGTATTCTCAGTCCTTCCCATTGTTTCAGGGCCGGACCGCCGCACATGACAACGTGGACGGCGCGGGACATTCCCGTACCGCCCAGCACCAGCGCCAGGGCAAGAAGAAGGCGTGAAAACATGTCCGCAACCCTACATTCGCTCTTCTTGCCTGTCAACCCGGAGGAACGTTTTTTCGGGGAACAGACACATATGGGTTCCCGTGGGATGATTTCCGCTTCCCTTTAACAATTCACCACATTCACGGCCAGGCCGCCCTGGGCCGTCTCCTTGTATTTGGACTGCATGTCCCGTCCCGTGTCCAGCATGGTGCGGATGACCTTGTCCAATGGAACAAAGTGCGCGCCGGTGCCTCCCATGGCGATGCGGGCGGCGTTGATGGCCTTGATGGCCGCAATGGCGTTGCGCTCAATGCAGGGAATCTGAACGAGTCCCGCAATCGGGTCGCAGGTAAGGCCCAGGTTGTGTTCCATGCCTATTTCCGCAGCGTTTTCCACTTGATGAGGCGTGCCGCCCAGGTATTCCGCCAGTGCGGCCGCAGCCATGGAGCAGGCCACGCCCACTTCCCCCTGGCAGCCTACGTCCGCGCCGGAAATGGAGGCGTTTTTCTTGTAAAGGATGGCGATTCCCCCTGCGGTGAGCAGGAAGCGGTGAATGGCGTCCGGATACGGGGAAACGCAGAATTTGGTGGCGTAATTGAGCACGGCTGGGACGATGCCCGCCGCACCGTTGGTGGGAGCGGTGACGATGCGCCCGCCCGCGGCGTTTTCCTCGCTCACGGCAATGGCATACAGATTGATCCAGTCCATGATGGAAAGGGGGTCTTTCAGGGCCGACTCCCCGTGGACGAGCAGGGACTTGCGCAGCGTCTTGGCGCGCCGCGGCACTTGCAGTACGCCGGGCAGGTTGCCGCGCGCGCTCATGCCGCTGGCGATGGACTGCTTCATCGTTGTCCAGATCAGGTCCAGCCGTTCGCGCACGTCGCGCTCCGGAAGAAGGGCGCATTCATTAGCCATCACGATGGAGGAAAGGGGGCAATGGCGTTCGTCCGCCATGCGCAGCAATTCCTCTGCGGATTCGTAGGGGAGGGGAAACGGTTCCCGGTCCGGTTCCGCCGGATGCAGCAGTTCCTGCTCGGAGGCGACAAAGCCGCCGCCCGTGGAATAAAACACGGCGTCTTCCACCGGGGCTCCGTCTTTGCCGACGGCTGTGAAAAGCATCCCGTTCGGGTGGAGCTTCAGGGGCTGGTAATGGGAAAGGTCCAGGTCGCGGGAGGGGGAAAAACGGACGGTCTTGTCTTCCGTAACGGACAGGGTTTCCTGCTGGTGCAGGCGCGCTATCATTCCGGGAATGTCGCGCGGCACGACGGTCTGGGGTTCTTCCCCCAGCAGGCCCAGCATGATGGCGGTGTCCGTTCCGTGGCCGTGCCCGGTGGCGGCCAGGGAGCCGTAGCATTCGCAGCGGATGCCCTCTATTTCCGGCAGATGGGGGGAGGAGCGCAGTTGTTCCAGAAAACGGTGCGCCGCCCGCATGGGGCCTACCGTGTGGGAGGAGGAGGGGCCTATCCCGATGCTGAAAAGCTCAAAAATGCTGTAGTGGTGCATATCCGTTTCTTCCCGTGACGGAGAAGGGCCGGAATTCCCGCGGGAACCCGGCCCTTTCCGGAAGATTGTTCCTTTACACGCCCAGAAGGTAGCGTTCCGCCTCAATGGCGGCGGCGCAGCCCATGCCGGCGGAGGAAATGGCCTGGCGGTAGTGGGGGTCCGCCACGTCGCCCGCGGCGAAAAGCCCCGGCGTCTTGGTGGTCATGAGGCCGGGTTCCCGGACGATGTAGCCGGACTGGTCCCGGTCCACCAGATCACCCAGGAAGGAAGTGTTCGGCGTGTGGCCGATAGCCATGAACACGCATTTGACGGCCAGTTCCGTTTCCTCCCCGGTGACGAGGTTCTTCAGCATCACGGCTTCCAGTTCTCCCTTGTCGTCCGTCTTGTAGGCCGCAATGGTGGAATTCCAGACCGGGAAAATCTTCTCGTTCGCCAGCGTGCGTTCCGCCATGATTTTGGAGGCCCGGAGGGTATCGCGGCGGTGGATCAGGTAAACCCTGGAGGCGAAGCGGGTCAGGAACGCGGCCTCTTCGCAAGCGCTGTCTCCTCCGCCTACCACGCAGACGGGAACGTCCCGGTAAAAGGCGCCGTCGCAGGTGGCGCAGGCCGTCAGCCCGTGGCCTATCAGCCCTTCTTCCCCCGGGATGCCCAGATAGCGGGCGGATGCCCCGGTAGCGACGATGACGCTGCGTGCCTCGTAATTCTGGCCGCTGGTCTTGACGGTGAACAGTCCGGTGGCTTCATCCCTGATGACGCTCTTCACGTCTTCATAGGCAAAGCGGGTACCGAACTTTTCCGCCTGCTGCTGCATCAGGAACATGAGGTCCGGCCCCATGATGCCGTCCGGAAAGCCGGGAAAATTCTCCACTTCCGTGGTGGTAGTCAACTGCCCTCCTATCTGGGAGCCCGTGATCAGGAGGGGGGAGAGATTGGCCCTGGCGGTGTAGATGGCTGCGGTGTAGCCCGCGCAGCCCGCGCCGATGATAATGACTTGTTCGCTCATAGTGTGTGCAAGTGTTCGCAAGGAATGATAGGGACCGGCGGCCCGTTTTGCGAGTAGATTTTGCGCTATGCCGCACCAGGGGATTCATCGGCGGCCTTCCGTTTTTTTTCCGGCTCCGGCCGGGGCGGCAAAAAGCCGTCTGCAGGTATCACGGGCAACGGTTTGCAGTGCTTTGGCCCTGGCCTGCGGGATATTGCACAGCCGGACCCCTTTCAGCGTCAGTTTTCCCGGCAGCCCCACCGGGGACTTGCCGAACAAGGTGCAGTACATCACGCATGCCGTCAGATAGCTTCCCTGTTCGGAAGGGTGCTGTCCGTCCTCCAGATAAAGCTTGATGTCCGGATGGAGTTTGGCGCAATTCTCCCAGGCAATGCCTACGGGGGCCAGAGCCGCCTTCTCCTGCCGGGCGAGCTTCAGATAAGTATCCCGCAGGGCCTGCTGTTCCCCCTTGTCGGGAGCGTTGGAAGAGCCTTTCCTTCCCCATGTCAGGAACAGTACGGGAATGCCGTTTCCGGACCGGACCTGCGAGCACAGCTTTTTTCCGAACTCCAGGGTCCGTTCCGGCGCAATGACAGGCGTGGCGCTCTGATCCTGAAGGACGACGAAATCCCAGGAATTCCCCGTCAATTTCTTTCTGGCTTCTTCATCGTTCCAATGGGAACTAAAGGAAGCCGCCGGAGCCGCATGGATATGCACGTCCGCCTGGAGTCCCCTGATGTCAGCCATAGCCATGACCATGGCGGGCATCCGGTTGAAAAAGGTGTAACTGTTGCCTATGAAAAGGATTCTGGCTCCCTTGCGCGCCGGGGTGCAAACAGGCCACGCTTCTTCAGGAACGGGAAGATTCTGCGCCTGAACGCAGAAGGTGCAGATGACCCACAGTCCGAGGAGGAAGAGAAAGGTTTTCATGAGACTTTTATGTGGTTGGATGCCATACCGGATACAAGGCTAATCCCGTCGTTTTGGCAAGCCTCGGTAAAGGTACTCGGCTTGGGGCACTCTACCGACGGTTCTGTCCAGCAGGGCCGGAATCTCCTTGTCTTCGTACCCGGCCATGTGCAAATATTTTTTCACTTCCACAGCGTTGGCCGGGAAACATTTCATCAGTTCCCTGATGAATCCTGATTCCTGATTTTTAATGATGGATTGGACATCGTAGTTTCTTGAGCTTTGAGCACTTGTTTTGTTGAAAAGATCCGTGGCCTTGTCGGTGGATAATCCGGAAGCGTGGTCGATGATCATGTAGGTACAGATTTGCGTAGCTTCAAAAGCGTAGTCCATCTGACTGTGGAATTGCTTGAGGACCATGGCCGTGGCGGTTAGGTAAAAGCGAAGTGCTTCTTCCTTGCCCGGAAGTTTGACATTTTTGTCCGTTAGCGCTGCAAACGGAATGCTTCGGGACATGAATTCTTTCACTTTGTGATCAATGTTGTTGTAATTGGCGAGCCATTCGACGTTGCTGCTTTTATTGAGGTCGATGAATGGGGCCGTGGTAATCAGTTGGCACAGAAAAAGCCCGTCAGCCAGTTCTCTGGGAGTAACGTTTTTTTTATGGTAGCGCCTGGCTTCTTTCAGCATTTTGTCGGCGGCCTGATAAAATGGAATGATGTTTCCGTCGTCGAGCAGTTTTTTGAGCTGGAGAAGCTCCGGACTTTGTTTATCCGTATTCCTGATGGCTGCGGGAAGGGATAGTTGGCTGTTTGGAGATGCGGAGCATGGGAGGAGGATGACCGGAGATAGAAAAAAGAGAGGGAAAAGAAGATATACAGTTTTCATGATGCTGAAATTGAGGTAGTTATTCCTTTGATATTGAGTTGAAATGTTTTGCTTCATCTGCTGTGCTGCGCGTTACCGTGCAGCCGAACTTGGTAATGGCTACTTTGATGTTCTTTAATCCCTTGGTGGGTGCATGCAAGGAATTGGTATCTGCATTCTTAATTTCTTCCACATGAAGGCATGCATTCATGTAGCACAGAAAAATGGGAAATCGGATGGTAAGGGAAAGGGTATTGCAACAAGATTTAAGGGAACAGGGTCATGTAATATAAATAAATATATTTTTATATTTAATGTCAAATTTTTATGAAATATGTTGGGCGAAGGGATCAGAGTATGGAAAAAAAGCAGGTTAAATCGGAAAATACGGCGGCATGACTCGGTGATTCGTTTCGGGAGGCTTGCCGGGAATTGCCGGATATGCTTGGATGCAGGGCATGAAGCCTGAAATCTTGACCAAACGCCGTGTGACGGGAGTGGATGATCCCCTGTTTGTGGAATCTCTGGATATCTACCGGACAAGTTTTCCGCTTCATGAGCAGCGGCGTATTCAGGATTTTCCGCTGGTGTTTGAAGACCCGGGGTTTTATTACGAAGTGTTTTTGGATGAAGCGGGCCGGGTGGCCGCCATTCTGGTGACCTGGCGGCGGCAGGAATTCGTGTATCTGGAATATTTCGCCGTGAGTGCCTCCCTGCGCGGTCAGGGGGCGGGGCAGAGGATTCTGGAGGAACTGCGGGACGCCTTCCCGCACAAGGTCATTCTGGAAATTGACCCTCCGGAGGACGAAATTTCACGGCGCCGGCTGGGATTCTACCAGAGGCACGGTTTTGTGCCCAACCCCCAGTTCGACTACATCCATCCGCCTTATACGGCGGAAGGGGAATCATATCCGTTGCTGTTGATGACGCATGAGAAAACGCTGGATCCGGACGTTTACCAAGCCTTCGTTCATTTCCACCATGAATGGGTGGTACGAAGATTCTATGACGTCAGCTCCAGGCCAGAGTGACGGTTTTCAGGTCTTCGGGTGCAAGCTTTTGGGCGAGCCGTTCCTTCATGCGGAGCCCGTATTCCGGAATGCTCCAGGAATGAAGCGGCTGGACGGCGGAATTCGTGAATTGCCAGGACGGAACGGGAATGACTACGTCCATCACTTCCCCGGCCCTGACGGGCATGGCTGCCAGCACACGGGCCACCGTGGAGGAAAGTTCCGCATGCTCGTCCAGAATGTCCAGCAGCCAGTTGCAGCCCAGTTCGGTCGGAATGGCCTCCGTCCCTTCCAGAAGTTCCGCAAGGCGGTCCGGAGAAAGTTTTTTGGAAATGGATGCCAGATAAGGGGCGAACCGCAGATCCCCCAGACTCATCAGGGCGTCCAGCGCCGGGGACATGCCGGCCTGCCCCGGAAGGGGGGCGGCGCAAATGATATCCGCCAGTCCGGCGATTCCGGGGAAGCGTTCTTCACGTTCCGGAGCCGCAAGCGTATAAATCAGGAAGGCGGCCTGGCGGCGGATGTCCGCCAGTTCGTCCGTCATCGCAAAGGGGAGCAGGGCGCGCCATCCGTCGCCTTTGCGCTGCTGGATGAAGGCCGCAAGCTGGAGGGCGCACTTCTTCCTGGTGTCCGGGGCGCAGCAGGACTGGAAGGTGCGGTAAATTTCAATGCCTTCCGCCTGCCTGTTTTTTTCATTACAGGTGACCAGGCCGTAGGCGATCATGGCCAGGGGCCACTGATCAGGGCCTATTTCGTCCCTGCGGGAGGGATCCATGACGAGTGCGGCGAGCCGCTTGATTTCCGACAAAGAACTGGTTTGATCCTGAAAAAGGCCCATGCCCGCATGATAGCCTCCGGCGTGGGGCTGCCAAGGAAAAAAGCCGCCGCGCCGCCATGGAGTATGCCAGCGGAACAGTTCGTCCTCCCCGCTTCGTGAAAACCGTTATGGAGGGGAGATTCTTGACAGGTTGTCCGTGACGATTCCGGCCAGTCGGCATTCCTCCATCCGGAGAGCCTGCGCCGCAGCCCGGTAAAGGTCCGGCAGGGCCTCCGGATGTTCGTCCGATTCCAGCGCCAGACGGTGCAGGGGAACGGATGTAAAAATATCCGCGCGTTCCATTTCCCGGGGGCCGATGGACAGCAGCCAGTCCTCGGAAGGCAGGTCGGACGCCGGATTCAGAGCCCCGGTCCAGCCGTGCAGGATGGCCTTCAGGCGGGGATATTCCCTCAGCATTCCGGCCAGGGAGCCCCAGGCGTGGCAGCAATGCAAGGCAACAGGGCGGTTCATCCGCGCGGCCATATCCAGATGGCGGCGCAGCGCCTCTTTTTGTACATCCATGCCCGGAATGCCGCGGCGGCATTTGTCCAGGCCGGTTTCCCCCACTCCCGCCTTTGGAAAGCGGTTCAGGAATTCTTCCAGAAGGAGCATGTCCCGGCGCCATGCGGCCGGATCAAGAAACCACGGATGAATGCCGAAAAACGGAGTGACGTTTCCGTCTCGTTCAGCCAGTTGCGCCGCCTGCTCCCAGTCCGCCGGGGACGTTCCGCAGACGAAGCGGAGGCCGGTGCCGGAAGCGGCCGGAGCGGGATGGGTATGTGCGTCCGGCAGATTCATGATATCAGTGGGACAGCGGGGCTCCGTTCCCGGTTTCGATAATGTCAAAGCTCAGCTTAGCCAGCCGCACGGCGGCGGCGCCAGTTTCCTCTTCGTCGTGAATGACGTTGACGACTCCGGCGTGATGCAGGGAAGCTACTTCCGAGCGGAATTTGGCGCGGGCAATCACAGTGATATCGGGATTGGCATTCTTGATCTGCATGTAGGTGGAGAGGGCCGGATTCGGGTCCGGGAAGGTGAAGGCGATCAGGCGCGCCGTCCGGATGCTCGCCAGCTCCATGGTGATCTGGTGCTGGATGTCCCCCAGAAAAGCCAGATGGCCTCCGTTGAGCAGGGATTTGACGGTATCCGCGTTCAAGTCGATGATGATGCAGGGAATGCCGTACCGCCCCAGGCTTTCGTGCATTCTTCTGCCCACGGGGCCGTAGCCGCAGATGACGGCGTGGTCCTTGATGCCGGATACGCGTGTAATCAGGTTTTCCACGCTCATGCGTTCATTCTTCATCTTCAGGCCGGGAATGCGCACCAGCAGTGGGGTAAGGCGGCGCGCCGCCTTCATCAGCAGGGGCGTCATGCCCATGGAGACGGCGGCAATGGCGTACACGTTGGCCGTCACCAGGGCGGGAATGGGGGTGATCTCCTGCATGAAAGGGATCAGCACCAGGGAGAATTCCCCCACGTTGGTCAGGGCCGTGGAAGCCATGATGCCCATGCGCCCCGGAATTTTCAGGAAATGCGCCGCCACAAGGCAGGCCACGAATTTGACGGCGAGAACGAAGGTGGCGAAAACGACTACGTTGCCGATGTGTTCCCACAGGTCGTTAATATCGATCAGCAGTCCCGCGGAAACGAAGAAAATGGTGAGGAAAAGGTCCTTGAACGGAAGCACTTCGCTGAGAACCCGGTGGCTGTAGTAGGAGCCGCTGACGAAAAGCCCGGCGGTGAACGCTCCCAGCTCAATGCTCAATCCCAGCAGGCTGGCGAGCATGGCGATGCCGGAGCAGATGGCGAACACCATCAGGGTGAACAACTCCCGGCTTTTTGTGCGGGCCACGGCCAGCATGATGCGCGGAAGCAGATAGCGGCCGATCAGCCATGCGGCGGCCAGGAAGATCACGCCTCTCAGAACGGCGGCTCCTATGTTGAACGCCGTTTCCCAGGAATCGCGGGAGGCCCCGAATATCTGGGGCATGATGGCCACGAGCATGATGGCCGCAATATCCTGGAACAGCGCGATTCCCAGCGCCATCCTGGCTCCGGAAGTGCCGCTCAGCCCGAATTCCTGGAATGATTTCAGGGCTACCGCCGTGGAGGACAGCCCCATGATGGCCCCTACCGTCAGGGAATGGCTGATGTCCATGCCCGTCACGTAATGCAGTCCCAGACCGAAGACCGCCGTGCAGAGGAACATCTGGAGGCCGCCGCCCAGCAGCGCCGTTTTCCGCAGGTGCTTGAGTTCGTCCAGGGAAAATTCCAGTCCCAGCGTGAACATGAGCAGGATGATGCCCACTTCCGAGAGGGCCTGGATGCTGACGTCGGAATTGGGAATGTGGTCCAGAACACCGCAGTTGGCCAGAATGACGCCGCAGATGAAGTAGCCCGCCATCAGGGACTGCCGGAAATGGGCCAGAACCAGGGCGATCGCGATGATCCCCATGAAAACGACGGTCAGCAGCGTGAAAAAGGGCGGGGCGGCATTCGGTTCCGCGGAAGCCAGCACAGAAAGGAACATCATGGGCGGACGGAAAAAAGGGCTCAGGGAATGGTGATCAGGTTGACTTCCGGCGGGCAGTTAAAGCGCCCCGGCCCTATGTACCCTATGCCGGGAGTAACAAAAACGGATTTCTCCCCGTAAGGGTAAAACCCGGAAGCCATGGTTTCCCCTTCCACCATCAGCAGGGGGGAGGAAAAGAAGGGGAGCCTGATCTGCCCTCCGTGCGTATGGCCGGAAAGCATCAGGTTCCAGTGGTAGCGGTCCAGCAGTTCCCTACCCTTGGGGTTGTGGCACAGGACGATAGTCGGCATGGGGGAATCCTCCGCCGGGTCCGCCGGAGCCATGCATTTATCCGGAAAACAGTCCCCCTCCCGCACGTCTCCCAGCCCGGCCAGCTTGAATTCGGCGTTACCCAGCCTGGGGACGGTGATGAAGGAGGCGGAATTCCTCAGCAGCGTGAAGCCTCCCTCCTTCAGGATGCGTTCCACATTGCCGGCCAGGGCCATGTCATGGTTGCCCAGGCAGGCGTAGGACGGAGCGATGGCGGAAAGTTTCTGGAACTGCCTGATGTAGTCTCCGGCATGGGTGGCCCGCTGGTAATCCGTGTAAAGGTCTCCCAGGAACACGATCATGTCCGGTTTGGCCTGCTCCGCCATGTGCACCGCCTCTTCCAGCATGGGGAGGCCCGTGTGCACGTCCGACAGGACCAGGATGCGCAGGCCGGAAAGGCCGGGCAGGCATCCAGCCGGCGCCTGTGTTTCATGGAATTTCAGAGTATTTGCCTCCCACTGCATGTAGGAAAGGAGCAGGGAGCCCAGCAGGACGGCTGCGGAGGCCAGATAAAGAAGCTTGCGGAGCAGGGAACGTTTTTTGGCGGGAGAGGGAGCGGCAGTCATGAATGAATGGGATTGAGTATAGCCAGTTCCGGGGAAGTGAAAAGTCCGTTATGGCGCACGAGTGTTTCGTCCAGGTAAATGTCTCCGCCTCCGGCTTCTTCCGTCTGGATGCAGACCATGTCCCAGTGGATTCGGGACTGGTTGCCGTTGTCCGCCACATGGTAGGCCTGTCCCGGCGTCAGGTGGAAGGAGCCGGATATCTTCTCGTCAAAAAGAATATTCCGCATCGGTTTGGTGATGGCCGGATTGACCCCGAAGGCGAATTCCCCCAGCCGGCGCGCGCCGGGGTCCGTGTCCAGAATGGCGTTGAGCTGCGGGGTCTTGTCCCCGGCTTCCGCGTGAACGATCAGGCCGTCTTCCAATGTCAGGCGGATGGAATCGAACGGAATGCCCTGGAACAGGGAGGGAACGTTGAAGGAAATGTGCCCGTTGGCGCTGTCGATGACGGGGGCCGTAAACACTTCCCCGTCCGGTAGGTTGCACTCCCCGGCGCAGGGGATGGCGTTCAGCCCCTTGATGGAAAAGGCAATGTTCGTGCCCGGCCCCGTGATACGGACCTTGTCGGCGGCTTCCATCATCTCCGCCAGCCGTTTCATGGCGGGGCGCAGAGTTCCGTAATCCATCAGGCAGGTGCGGAAATAAAAATCCTCAAACTCTTCCGTACTCATGGCCGCCTGCTGGGCCATGCCTTCCGACGGCCAGCGCAGCCCGCACCAGCGCGTGTGGCGGATGCGTCTTTGGGCCACGGGATTCAGCGCCTTCATGGCTGTGGCCATGTTCTCCTGGGGAACGGAGGAAAATTCAAAGGCGTTTCCGCCTCCGCGAATTTCTATATAGGCGTCCATGTCCTCCATTTCCGCCATGCGGTGCCGGGCGATGGCTTCATACTGCTCCTCCACGGCTCCGGAAAGCATTTCCCGGTTCAGCCGCGTCTGGTTCAGGTGCAGAAAGGGAAGAGCCCCTGCGGCGCGTACTTCCCGGATGAGGGCCACTCCCATTTCTTCCGGAATATCCGTTAATTCCAGAAGAACCCGGTCGCCCGGGCGCAGGGCGGTGGAGTATCCCGCGAGCTGGGCGGCCAACTCCTGAAAACGAGTGTCTCTCATGCCTTTATTAGGCGAATATGCCGGGCTTTTTGTCAAGCCGGAGGCTTGCCACGGGCAAAAAACTGTGGTTTCATCCCCCGGATGTCCAGATTGCCCAAATTAGGAATACTCGGCTCCGGCTCCGGCTCCAATTGCCAGTCCATTCATGACGCCATCCGGTCCGGCGCCCTCAAGGCGGAAATAGCCGTGGTGATGTCCGACAACCCGGATGCCTATATTCTGGAACGCGCCCGTTCCTGGGGCGTTCCGGCGGAAGTGATCGACTGCGCGGGCTTCAAGACCAAATTCCCGGAGGAATCCCAGGAGGCCGTTGCCGCGCGCCTGAAGGAATACGGCGTGGACTGCGTGTGCCTGGCCGGCTTCATGCGGCTGGTAAAATCCCCCTTGCTGCAGGCGTTCCCTTCCCGCATCGTCAACATCCATCCCTCCCTCCTGCCTGCGTTCCCCGGCTTGCACGCCTGGGAACAGGCCGTCCATGCGGGCGCGGAAGAAAGCGGCTGCACCGTGCATTATGTGGACGGAGGCATGGACACGGGCCCCATCCTCGGGCAGGCCCGCGTGCCCGTATTGCCCGGAGATACGCCGGAAAGCCTGCATGCCCGTATCCAGGTGGAGGAGCACAGGCTTTATCCCGCCATGATTGCCCGCGTGCTGGAAACTCTGGAGTAATGCGGTTGCGGAAGAACACGCTTTTCCGGGACTGATGACAGGATGACTTATTCTCTTGTCTTGTTCTGTGAACGGAATCCGTTAAAAAGGAGTCCTCTTTTCAAGTAAAGGATAAAAACAACCATGAAGATGAACCCTTCCATCGCCCTGTTTGCCGCTTCCGCCCTTCTGGCGGGTGTGGCCGGCGCACAAGACAAGGCTGCTGAAGCTCCGGCGGCCGATCAACCCAAACAAGAGAAAGAAATTACTGTGTCTCCTGAACAGATGAAAAAGGACCTGGGCTATTTCCTGGGCTTCCAAAGCGGCCAGCAGCTTGGCTCCGTTCCCACCCTCACCTTTGACGATCTGGACCAGGAATCCTTCCTGCAGGGCATCAAGGACGGCATGGTTCGCAAGCCCGCCAAGGACCAGGATCAATTGAAGCCTGCTCTGGACGCGTTCCAGAAGCAGATTGACGAGCGCATTGCCGCCAAGGCCAAGTCCAATCTGGAAGCCAGCAAGAAATTCATGGAGGAAAACGGCAAGAAGGAAGGCGTGGTCACCACGAAATCCGGCCTCCAGTACAAGGTGGAAAAGAAGGGCGGCGACGAAAAGTTTGACGAGAAGAAGTTCAAGAACCCCATGTTCAAGGTGAAGTACAAGGGCACGCTGCTGGACGGTACCGTGTTTGACGACACCAAGGGACAATCCGTGGAACTTCCCCTCCAGGTCATTCCCGGCTTTGCGGAAGCCCTGACCACGATGCCCGTCGGTTCCAAGTGGATTGTTTACATCCCGTCCGAGCTGGCTTATGGTGAAAACACGCCCGGCGCACCGATTGAGCCCAATTCCCCCCTCATCTTTGAACTGGAACTGGATGGCATCTCGGAAGCCCCGGCTCCCCAGGGCGGTCCCATGAGCATTTCTCCCGAACAGCTTCAGGAAATGCTCAAGCAGAACGGAGCTCAATAATAAAAAATATTCCCATTTTTCAGGCCGTTCCTTCGGGGACGGCCTTTTTTTGTGTCTGCACCAGATGATTCAAGTGTTTCTGCTTTCTCCGGATTGTGAATTCCCCTTGTTTTATTTATTATTATAATCGTTTCATATTTAATATTTTATATCATTTAAAAATGTTATATGTAATATTTTAAAATGATTTGATTAATTTTCTATATTTTCATGAAGTATTCATGGAGAGTCTTTAAGGAAAATAGTCTTGCCAACGGATTCACAATCCGGTTATTAGTGGGGACAACATTATTGTGATATGAGACTTCATCTTCCTCCCCGTTTGCGTTCCGCTCTTATTGCCTCTTTGGTTTCTTTCGCCGGATTTTCTTCATTTTCTGCACAGGCGGCTACTTCTGCTGATTTCTGGCAGGCGCCTGCCTTTGGCGGGACGGAATTCACATGGACGGGCGGGGGCGATGATAACGCCGTGGGTACGGCAGGCAATTGGGAGGGTGATGCCGCGCCGTCCCGGCCGGGTGATACGGGCCCACATCTTATTTTCAACGACGTGAACGTGACTGTTACGGGTGCTCCCCCCTCTACTTCCGACCAAGGGGGTATCTCCGTGACGGGGAACAGCAATGTAACGGTGGGCATGGGACCCTATGCGGGAAGCATTTTTGTGGGCAGCGGTTCAACCCTTTCTACATCGTTTGGAACACAAATCAAAAATAGTGAGGCTGAGGGCCATGCCAATGTATATGTGGACGGCACGTTGAACCTGACGACGCCGAGCGGCAACCTCAATCTTGACAACGGTCCCGGTGCGGGCAACCATTACTGGCACATCGGCCTCAACGGCCTCGTCAATCTGGCGAATACGTCCACGGTCACCAAAAACGGAAAGACGTGGAATGTGGAAGTGGTGGTTGCAAACAGCATGGAAGATGCGTCCCTGACCAACCGCACGTTGACCACGGACATGGTGCTGACCCGTAAATTCATGGCGGCTGGCGCCGACCTGGGAAGCTCTCTGGACAATCTGCTCATCTGGAAGCAAACCGGAGAAGATGCTTACGAAGCGTTGACGCAGGTTAATTCCGCAGATCAGTTGGGGGCAGGGGACTTTCTGCTTGTGTCCACTGGCTCCGGAATGTCCGTGCAGTACAAGGGTGCGGGCTACGCTGCAGAAACCCTCATATGGAAATCCGATTCCGGGACCTGGAGTAACAAGGGAACGGGCTGGTACAAGGAAGGGGATGGCGGAAAAACGGACACTTCCTTCCTGAATGGGGATTCCGTCATTTTCAATGCTGATGAAGGCAATAAAACGGTGACTGTTTCGGGAGCCATTGACGTTAAATCCATGACATTTGAAGATGGGACCGTTTATTCCCTGCTTTTGGAGAATTCAGCTTCCCTGGCAGCGGAATCCGTCATCTTGGGCAACAATGCCGAGTTGACTTTGGGAAGTGATGCCAGCCGTTTTTCTTCTTTCTCTTCAGAGGTTAGCGGTTCGGAAGGGGCTTCCCTCAGTGTCTGGCTTACAGCATCCTCAAATGGAAACAATACTGTCTCTTTGGGGGCTGCTTCCGGTCTTGAAAATGTTTATATCAATGGGACGCTTGCCGCCAACCTGTCGGGAGCTGCCTCCTCCACCAGCATGGGAGATGCCGTTCTGCATATGAACAATGGCAGTACCTTCCTGATCCGCAGCGGGGCGGGCAATACCGTTGCGCCGGCTTCCAGAATGGTGGTGGAAGGGAACATGACTTTTGAACTGGGGGATGGCCTCACTACCGCTTCCGCATTCACCACAAACATCGTGGGCGGTGATTCCGTCGCGGCTTCCAACGAACTTATTTTTAAAGGGCACACCGGTAATGTAACGATCACCGGGGATATTGACTATGCGGGGAGAATTGGTTTTAACGAGGCTTCCGGAGGATATGGCCCGTCTGTAACGTTCAAGGACAATACCATACAGGTGGGGTCCATCAAGAATGACTACTGCACGAGTACCATGAATTTCAACAATAGCCAGGTGACGGCAGCAGGTGTTTACATGGCCAGCCGCTGGGATGGTTCCCAGATTGTTTTGAATCAAGGTACTGAAATGTCCACCGGCCAATTGCGCCTGGGGGACAGGAATGGAGACCCCTCTACGTCCGAGTGCGTTTTTGTAATAAATTCGGGGGCTACCCTGAATGTAACGGGAACGAATAATGGCCATGCGAATACCCGCAGTCTTCTTCTTGCCCATTGGGCGGCAGGGAGCGGCAGAATTAATTTGCAGGGTGGTACTCTGAATTCCCTGGGCGCTACGATGTTCCTGGCATGGGCTGGTACTGAAGCCCAGTCGAAGGGAACGTTTAGTGCCGCTGCCGGCACGGCCAATCTGCTGGGAATGGATTTCTGGGGAGAAAGCGGTGGAGTATTTAAGGGGCAATTTCTTCTGGGTACTGCCACAACCGGGGATGCCCGCGTGAACTTCGGGACATCCGGCATTACCAATTTTGCCGGCTCCTCTGTCATTCAGCTGGGGGAAGGTACGCTGGGTGCCCTGGACAATTGGTCCCTCGGTTACAATACCAATTATACGGGATCGTTCATCAACCTGGTTGGTTCTATTAATGGCACGATTATTGACACTGTGGATGCCAACGACGGTACCACTGCCCGTACGATCACATTCCAGAATGGATTGACCGGCAGCGGAAAACTCGTGAAAACGGGAGCAGGCACCCTTGTTCTGAATGGTACTGCCAAGGTTTCTGTTCCTGCTGAAGGAGAGACGGCTGCCGTTCCCGGCTTCACCGGAACGGTGGAACTGCGGGAAGGCAATCTGACCGTAAAAGATTCCAGCGTCATCGGACAGGGAACCCTGCTCATCGGCGGGGGGCTTAATGTGGCTGTGACATCCGATACTGGCTATTCCCTGGATGCCGGTTCCACACTGGGTACGACCAACATTGCAGGTGGAACGGCTACGTTGGGAGCGGCCCTGACATTGAACGGAGGAGCCTTGAGCTTTGATTCCTTGAGCACGGATACGGCGGCTCTGACGGTTAATTCCGTGACGGGAACTGCTGCCACGGATATTCAGCTTGGCATTTCCTCTATTACTACCAGTACGGAATATGCACTTCTGCATGGAACCGGATTGACGGACTTTTCCATGTTTACGCTCGGTGGTGCCGCGGCTGAATTATACAAGGCTACGTTTACCGTCAATGATAATACCTTGTACATTTCCCTGGCCGACAAGGAAGGTCTCCTGCGCTGGAAGAGCGGCAACTGGAGCACTTCCGGAACGGATCTTTCCTGGGACCTTGACGGAACTCCATCCGCCTATACGGATGGTCAGACCGTTTATTTCTCCAACGGAGACGGCGTAAACAAGAATGTAACGATTGTCGGCGATGTGGCGCCGGGTAAAATCAATGTTGTGGGAACGGACTTCGTCTTCGCCGGGGATGGTTCCATCACCGGGGAAACGACGCTGAACCTTCTGGATGGTGCGTCCCTGACCCTCAACAATACCAACTCCTACAGCGGAGACACGGTCCTTTATGACGGCAGCAAGCTTACTGTTGTCGGGGGAGCCTTGGGCACCAGTACGGTGTTCCTGCGGGGTAACTCCGTTCTGGAAATAACCTCAGGCGCATGGAATGGACTGGGTACGCGCCTCAGTTCCGACTCCACCGGCACGCTGAAACTGTCGGGGAGCGCCTCCGGTACGACGACGGATGTCTTGACCAAGGTAAGCTATGAGATTGGTGCCGGCACGCGCCTGACCCTTTCTGCGGGTACGTATGGCAATACAATCACGGGCGCCGGAAACCTGTGGTCCGCTTCCGGTACCACGGTGTTGAAAGGGAAAGTTGACATTGGCGGGGAATACAGGTTGATAGGGGTGAGGGTCACGGCTTCCAACTGGACGCTGGATTCCAATGCAACCCTGACGGCAGGCAGCTTTATCGGCCGTTATGAATTCAACGGCACGACGACGCTCAACATTAATGAGGGCGCTGTCATGAACATTACCGGTACCTTGCAAGCGGCCCGCGACGGGAAATCCGTCATGAACATTGCCCGGGATGCCATGGTTCTGGCTCAGACCCTGGATATGGGACAAAACTGGGCCGGCAGCGAAAAGGGAGTTACCATTAATTTGAATGGGGGGAGCCTGATGCTCGGCGCCGGCGGCATTGTGGCCACGGGCCATGCAAATACGATCAATCTGAACATAAATTCCGGAACGCTGGGTACGACCGCGGCGGAAGGCTGGTCCGCCGCCCAGAACATGACTCTTGGCGGTGAACTGACGGTTGATACGCGTCAATATGATGCGGCGACCAAATCTTATAACGACCAGCCCGGCACCACGATTACGCTTGGCGGCGTTCTCTCCGGAACGGGCAGCCTTGTCAAAAACGGTTCCGGCACCCTGACCCTGTCCGCGCAGAATACCTACACGGGACGGACGACGGTAAACGGCGGCACGCTGGCGTTTACAAACACGAACGCCATGACATTGGGCAGCATCTCCATGGGCGCGGGCGCCAGAATGACCACTGCTTCCGGCCTGACGCTGAACAGCGGCGCCACGCTGACCTTTGACATGACGGGGCTGGTGGCCGATCAGCCGATCATCAATATCCAGTCCGGCGCGCTGGCTCTGACGGATGCCAACTGCACGCTTACCTTGAACAACTACGGAGACCTGGAAGCTTCCGACTACATCCTCGCCCAATGGGCGACCGCCGGAAGCCTGACCAGCGAATCCTTCACGTGGACGCCGGAAATCCAGAAGGAAGGCTTTGAATACTCCGTGGTGGTGGAAGGCAACCGCCTTGTGCTGAAAGTGAAAGATGTCAGCGGAGACACCGGCTTTGTCTGGAACGGCGGGACGAACCGCAAGTGGCTGAATTCCAGTACTGACGGCTGGACTACCAAGCTGGAAGGCGTAACGACGCTGGACGATCAGGAAATCTACTTCACCTCCGCTGAGGCGGGTGAAGTAAAAGTCTCCGGCAATGTGACGCCCAAGAGCGTTATCATCAACAGCGGCACCTACACCTTTGTCAGTGATCCCGACAATGCGGGGGCTATTGCGGATTCCACGGATCCCACGACGCTGACCGTAAATGGCAATTCCAATGTCAGCATGAATCTGGCCAATACCTACACGGGGGGAACCATTCTGAATGGAGGCACCCTGACCATTGGTGCAGTCAACGCGCTGGGGACGGATGGCGCCATTACCTTCAACGGCGGCACGCTGGCCTATGCCGATTCCGCCAATGGAACGGACGTGACGGGTTACGACATTTCCGGCCGCATCGCGATGGGAGACGGAGGCGCCCTGAATGTTTCCGTGATGGGTGCGGGTGATACTGTCACCTGGTCGGGACTGACGGCCGGCGTCATGAATACGGTGGCTACCACCTTGACCAAGACGGGCGGCGGTACGCTGGCCCTGGCTTATGCGGATGCGTCCCTGGCTCATCTGACGGTGCAGGAAGGCACGCTTGCCTTCACATCGGGAGCCACGCTGGGCTCTGATCCCAATAACGCTACGATCATCCGCGTGAATGAAGGTGCCACGCTGGCCCTGGCCGGCGGTACGGTCAACCTGCACGCCCAGCTCAATGGCGCGGGCACCATCACGATAGGAACGGCGGACAGCGCCGAACAGGTGAGTGTCACCAATACCGGCAATAACAACTTCACTGGCAGGCTGGAACTGCTCGGCAACGGTGAAAACATGAACACCAGCGGCAACCGTGTGGCTTTCGGTACCGGAGGGTCTCTCGGTGCAGGCACGGTCTTCATTGACGGCAAGGGCTTCCATTTCTCAGCGGGAACGACGGCGGCCAACATGGAAATCGGTGCCCGGCACGGCACGGTGCAGGACGGTTCCTCCGGGGGCAGCTACACCTTCTCGGGAGCTATTTCCGGTTCCGGATCCTGGGGGCTGGCCCAGAACGTCAAGCTTACCAACATTCTTACCGGTCCGCTCAAGGACTTTCAGGGAACCCTGTCCACAAACGCTACGAATAATACCGGCGGCTACCAGGGCTGGAACTTCGGCAATGGAGGTGCATGCACGACGGGGACCGGAAACGCGATCTTCGGAAACGGCGCTGTTCTGGACGGCAATGCGGGTTCTGCGGATACATCCCTGGCGGCGCGTTACACGGTCAACTACAACAATGCGGAACTGACCCTCAACGCCACCGTGCAGGGCAATGCCAGCCTGACGCAGGCCGGAACGGGTACGTTGATTCTGGACAAAACCAATACCGCCACGGGTGACCTGGGCATCACGAATGCCGCGGGTATCGTGCAGTTGGGCACGGCTGGCCAGGCGGCCCAATGGTCCGGAACGACGCTCTCCGGTGCGGGTACGCTGAAAATAGTCAACGGAAATCTGACCTCCGCCATGACCCGTGCGGAAGGTTCCACGGCGGGTATCGTCGTGGACTCGGCGGCGGTCATTAACCTGGGCGGAACGAACGGGGACATGCTCACGGGCATTACCCTGGCTTCCGGCGGCAAACTGGCCGGCGTTTCCGGAGACATCACGATTGGAGAAGGCGCCACCGGTACACTGAATCTGACGCTTGGGACAGCCAACGTCGGTGAAGGCGCTGCCGGAACGGCGATGATTGACCAGGGCAGCGGTAATTTGATCATCAACGACTCGGCACGCGTGGACCTGGACGTGGATGCGATCGTGGACACGCTCATAGCGCACAAGAACGCGGGAACGGAAAGCTGGCTGACGCTGACGACGGGAACGCTCCAGTGCGACGACCTGGCAAACATCCAGTTCAGTGCGATTCTGTCCAACTACGGTATCCGTGTGAAGGATGCGAACGGAGGAAGCCTGGTGCTGAGCGGTCAGGTCAGCGGACTGTACATGGTGGATGACACCGCTACGTCTGATCCTGATACGGTAACGCACTACGGCACGCTGGGCATGTACTCCGGCGTAGTGATCGGCCAGAACAAAACGCTGACCGTACAGCTCGCCGGAGCGCCTGGCGCCGAAGACGGGAACGGAGCGGTCATCAACAACCTGCTTGGCGGTACGGGAAGCACGCTGAAAGTGGAAAACATGAATGCGGACGGCGGCAACGCCGTCGTAATCCTGAACAATGAGCGCCTGGAAACGGGACTGCCCGCGCCGAACGACTACGCCGGGGCGGACACAATCATGGGCGGCAGCATCGTTGGAGAAAACGGTGTCACCTTCGTGAAGCAGAACACCGGCAACCTGAAGGTCAATGGTTCCTTTGTGACGGATACCCTGCGCGTTGAAGGAGGCACGCTGACGCTTGACGGCACGGGCAATGACTTTGATCATGTAGTGCTTGCGGGAACGGGTGCCGCTTCTTCCCTGGTTGTCGGCAAGGACGCCGTGATGGGCGACCTGACGGACGAGGGCGAAGGCGGAACGCTGTCTCTCGGTTCCGGTGCGAATGTAACCATTAATGGTGCAAGTTCCCTTGACAACAGCACGATTGGGGGAAATGGAGCACTCGTTCTCAATGACAAGCTCACGCTTTCCGGCACAGCCGGCCTCCGCGGCGGCAACGTGGTGGAACTGGTGAAAAACGATACCGCTTCCGGTACCCTTGACATAGGCTCCACCACGGGCAATGCCGTCTCCGGCCTTAGCGGGGCGGGAACCTTGAAGGGCAATGGAGGGGATCTTTCCGTCAATAGCGGAGATACCGGTTCCGGCCATGTCTTCAGTGGAACGCTGGAAGGAAAAGGAACGCTTTCCATCACGGGCAAGGCCGGCCAGGTGTTGAACAATGTGGTGACGGCATCCGGCAGCAGTTGGGCTCTGAACAACAGCGGACGCCTGGATATCCGGATGGGTGGCACGGTAGATGACCCGAAGGCCAACACGGCGCTCACCCTGAGCAGTCTGACGCTTGGCAGCGGTTCCACGACCAACCTCACGTTCAACACGGACTATGCCGGCCCCATCATCAATGTAACGGGGAACATCAGCATCAGCCAGGGCGCGGACATCGTACTCAGCTCCACGGGCAGGAATGAACTTGTGCTGGGAGCGGACGGGAGTTACACGCTCATGCAGGGAGCGGGAGACATTGACCTCGACGGGAGCGACAAGCTCGCGATTACGCTGGACTCTTCCGCGGCATTCAAGAAATTTGAAAGCGGTGCATACCTGACCATTGACGGAGGAAATCTGATCCTGGTGGCTACGGCTTCCAGGGACAACAAATATGCTCGTGTTGCACACTCCTTCAACTCAAGGGCCGGGGCGGAACTGCTCTGGAACCTGCCCGGAGGCATCCCCGGAGACTCCCTGCTCAAGCAGGTGGACGACGCCATCGGCTCTCTGACGGCATCCAATCCGGGTGAAGCGGCGCGCGCCATGGCCGCCGTGGCGGGCTCCACGGTCAACGCCCTGGGCACCGCCCAGCGCGACGCCTTGCGCGAACAAATGGGATGGATACGCAACCGCACCAACCAAATGGGCGTCAACCCAGCCTACATCAACGAAGACCTACCCTACTTCCACATGTGGATGGAAGGCACGGGCTCCTACGCCCAACTGGACACCAAAGGTGATGAAAGCGGCTACAAGCTCACCACCTGGGGAGGCACCTTCGGGGTGGACGTGGACCTCAGCGACTCCTTCACACTGGGGGCGGCCTTCACGGCCAACTACGGCGACCTGACGGCCAGCGCGGCGGACACGGCCGACGGCCACCTGGACAGCTACTACGCCAACCTCTTCGGGCGCTACCAGAGCAAGAGATGGGCCCACACGCTCATCCTGACGGGAGGCTGGAACGATGCCAAACTCAACCGTACGGTGGACTACGGAGCGGGCAGCTACAGGACGGAAGGCAACACCAACGGGTGGGGCCTGGGGGCGATGTATGAACTCACCTACGACGTCTACCTCAACGAAAACAAGAGCAGCATCCTTCAGCCCCTGTTCAACGCCTCGGTGGTGACAACCCGGATGGACGGCTACCGTGAAACGGGAGGGGGCAACGCGGGTCTGAGCGTGGAGAAGCAGGAATGGACGACGGGGACACTTGCGCTTGGCGGCCGTTGGATGGGTCTTGTAGGCAGCAACCTCTTCGGAAGGGAAGCGCTGGCGGAACTGCGTGTGAACGCGGCCCAGGACCTGGGCGACGACCGAGGAGAAACGGCAGTGGGCTTCCTTGCCAACCCCGGCTACACGCAGCAAGTGCGTGGAGCCAAGGTAGGTCGGACGGCGTTGCAGATAGGAGCGGGTCTGAGCGTGCCGGTAGGGACACAGGGAACGATCTTTGTGAACGGCAACGCGGACATCCGCAACGGGGCCAGCTCCCTGAACGGAAGCATAGGCTACCGCTACGACTTCTAAAGAAGGTTAAGGTGCCGGAGGAGTGGCGGAGCCGCCGCTTCTGCTGGAAAAACAGAAGGCCGCTCCGGGTAACCCGGGGCGGCCTTGTTGTTGGTAGGGAGATGGACTTAGTGGACTTAGTGGACTTAGTGGGCAGGAAGTGTTTTTCTCCGTTTGGTCCATTCCGTCCATAGTGTCCACTCTGTCCATTTAGCCCATTTCCCCCTAACCCCCCAATCAGCATTTTTCCTCCCTCTCCGCAAAAGGCGCCCCAAATTGTCTTTTATTACTTTTCCGCTACTGAGAGACTAAAAAAGCCGGAGAGCTTGCTTTAGACCCCTTTTTACGCGATTATGACGGGTTTTTGCAGGGGTACGCCCTACGCGCGCGCACGCGTTTCTTAGATTAGTCTTGCAAAAAATTAAGATCGGCGTAGTATATTTCAGTTATGTCCGAAGATACCAACGAGGTTGTTGAAACCACCGTTTCCACGACGGCGCAGCATGAATACGGCGCCGCGCAGATTGATAAATTGGAAGGCCTGGAGGCTGTGCGGAAGAGGCCCGGCATGTACATTGGGGACCCTGATGAGCGCGGCTTGCACCATTGCGTATTTGAAGTTCTGGATAACTCCATTGACGAGCACCTGGCCGGCTACTGCAGCAAGATTGACATTGTAATCCACGTGGACGGTTCCATTTCCATTGTGGACAACGGGCGCGGCATTCCGGTGGATATGCACCCCAAATTCGGCATTCCCGCCGTGGAACTGGTGCTGACCAATCTGCATGCGGGGGGCAAATTCGGCCAGGGAGCCTACAAATATTCCGGCGGTCTGCACGGGGTGGGCGCCAAGTGCGTGAATGCCCTGTCGGACTGGTTCAAGGCGGAAGTCCGCCGCGACGGCCAGCGCTACCAGATCAAGTTTGAACGCGGCAAGACGACAGAACCACTGCGCGTGGTGGGCGGCTGCTCCTGTGAAATAACGGGAACCACCATCACCTTCTTCCCGGACGCCACCATTTTCACGGATACTACGGAATTCAAGTTCGACCGCCTGACGACCCGCCTGCGCGAGCTTGCCTTCCTGAACCCCGGACTGGTCATTGAGCTCATCGACGAACGGGAGGCTCCCGTCCGCCGCGAGTCGTTTTACTACAAGGAAGGCATCGTGGAGTTCGTCCGCCAGCTCGGAATGAACAAGGATGTCATCAATGAAGAGCCTATTGCCATTTCCGGCGTCCGCAAGGTGGAAGTGGAATACGACGGCAAGAGGATGGACGACGACGTTCTGGTGGACGTGGTCTTCCAGTACAACAGCACGTATGAAACCAACATCCTCTGCTTTGCCAACTCCATCTACAACGGCGACGGCGGTACGCATCTTTCCGGCTTCCGGAGCGCCCTTACGCGCGTGATCAACGGCTATGCCAAATCCAACGGGCTGCTGAAGGAAAAAGACCCCTCCCTGAGCGGGGAGGACGTCCGGGAAGGCCTTGTGGCGGTCATCTCCGTCAAGATGCCCAATCCCCGCTTCTCCTCCCAGACGAAGGACAAGCTGGTGAACACGGAAATCGAAGGCGTGGTGAGCAACGTCGTGTACGAAGAGATCAAGACGTACTTCGAGGAAAATCCGGCGATGGCCAAGAAGATCATCGAAAAGAGCATCACGGCCGCCCGCGCGCGGGAAGCCGCCCGCAAGGCCCGTGAAACGGTGCGTAAAAGCGCCCTTTCCATCGGCGGCTTGCCCGGCAAGCTGGCGGACTGCTCCGACCGGGACCCCGCCAAGTGCGAACTCTTCATTGTGGAAGGTGACTCCGCCGGCGGTTCCGCCAAAATGGGCCGCGACCGCCGCACGCAGGCCATCCTGCCTCTGCGCGGCAAGGTGCTCAACGTGGAAAAGGCCCGGCTGGACAAAGCCCTGGGAAGCAAGGAAATCCAGAACATGATCACGGCCATCGGCGCCGGGATCGGGGAAGGGGATGACGAAGCCTCCTTCAAGCTGGACCGCGTGCGCTACCACAAAATCATCATCATGACTGACGCCGATGTGGACGGCGCCCACATCCGGACGCTGCTTCTTACCTTCTTCTGCCGCCACATGCCGCAATTGGTGCGCGCCGGGTATCTCTACATTGCCCAGGCTCCCCTCTACCGCATTATCCGCAAGAAAAAGGAGGAATACGTGCAGGATGACGTCGCCCTGAACCGCAAGCTCATTGAGCTGGCCGTCAACGACGTGACGCTGCGCATGGCGGACGGTTCCCGGACGTTCACTTCCGAGGAACTCTCCACCATCCTGGAAACGCTGGTCAACCTCCAGCGCTACACGGAATCCGTACAGACGCAGGGCGGTTCCTTCGGGGACCTGCTTACTCACCGCGAGCAGCACGGGGAATTCCCCGAATTCCTCGTCAAGATCCGTTGCGGCAATGAGGAGGAAATATGTTACTTCCACGATGCGGAAGCCCTGACGGCTTTCTCCGACGAGAACAGGGACCTCTTCATTTTCGGGATGCCTTCGGAAGAAGAACTCCTTGCCAATCCCGTTCCGGACCGGGAAGGCCCCAGCCGCCGTTCCATCACGCACGAACTGCATGAGGCCAAAGCCATCACCCGCACGCTGGTGCGGCTGGCGGAACTGGGCATACCCTCCAACATGCTCGTTTCCCTGGACAAGCCCCTGTTTGAACTGGTGGAAGGTGAAGGGGAAAAGGAACGGATCACCCCCCTCTTCTCCGTCATGGACATCCTGGAAACCGTCATCGGCATCGGCAAGCGCGGCGTGGAAATCACACGATTCAAGGGTCTCGGTGAAATGGACGCCAAGGACCTGTTCAAGACGACGATGGACCCGGAAAAGCGCGAGCTGCTCCGCGTCATCCTGAATGACGACAACGCCGTGAGGGCTGATGAAATGTTCACCATCCTGATGGGGGACGTCGTGGAACCCCGCAAAAACTACATTGTGGACCACGCCCTCAATGTCCGCAACCTTGACATCTAATCCCCATCCTTTTTCTCAGCACCATGGAAAACAATAGAATCAAACCGGTGGACGTAGCCAACGAGCTGTCCACCTCCTTCCTGGACTACTCCATGTCCGTCATCATCTCCCGCGCCCTGCCGGACGTGAGAGACGGCCTCAAGCCTTCCCAGCGGCGCATTCTCTACGCCATGAAGGAACTGAACCTCAGCCCGGGCGGGAAGACCCGCAAATGCTCCAAGATCGTGGGGGACACGATGGGTAACTACCACCCGCACGGGGATGCCGCCATTTACGGCACGCTGGTGAACATGGCGCAGGACTGGTCCATGCGGGACATCCTGGTCATCGGCCAGGGTAACTTCGGTACTCCGGACGGTGACCCGCCCGCCGCCGCCCGATACACGGAAGCCAAGCTCTCCGGCATGGGGGTGGCCCTGATGGCGGACCTGGACAAGGATACGGTGGACTTCGTTCCCACGTACGACAACGAGCATACGGAACCCACCGTCTTCCCTTCCGCCTTCCCGAACCTGCTGGTGAACGGCGGTACCGGGATTGCGGTGGGGATGGCCACCAACATGCCTCCGCACAACCTGGGGGAAGTGGTGGACGGCATCTGCGCCGTAATCGACTCCCCGCACATGACGGTGGATGAACTGCGCCAGTTCATCAAGGGTCCGGACTTCCCCACCGGGGGCGACATTCTGGGCTTCTCCGGCATTGACAACTACTTCCGCACCGGACGCGGTTCCGTGCGCATCCGCGGCAAGATCGACATTGAGCAGACGGATTCCGGCAAGGACCTGCTCATCATCCGCGAAGTGCCGTACGGCGTAAACCGCGCCGCCCTTCAGGAACGCATCGCGGAACTGTACAAGGACAAGATACTGACGGACATCTCCGGCATCCGCGACCTTTCCGACGAAAAAACCTGCATTGAAATCGAGCTCAAGCGGGACGCCCGTCCGCAGGTGGTCATGAACCAGCTCTACAAGCTCACGTCCATGGAGACCTCCTTCTCCGTGAACATGCTGGCGATTCACGACAACCGGCCCAAGACGCTCGCCATGTTGGACGCCATCAACTTCTACATTGAGCACCGGCGCGAGGTGGTCGTGCGCCGTACGCGCTACCTGCTGGGCGACGCCGAGAAGGACGCCGAACGGCTGGAAGCCTTCCTGCTGGCCCTGGGCCACATGGACGACTTCATCCGCATCATCCGCGACTCCAAAAACAGGGAGGAAGCCCGCGAACGCCTCCAGGCATATACCTTCACCACGCAAACGGCGGAAAGCCTCGGCATCCTGATCCGTTCCCAGCCCTCCGTGCAGGGGGACCGCTACATCTTCACGGAACGCCAGGTAAACTCCATCCTGGACCTGCGCCTGTACCAGTTGACGGCCCTGGAAAACGACAAAATCTCCGCGGACTACATGGAGCTCCTCGTCCGGATCAAGGACTATCTGGACATTCTGGCCAACGAATCCCGCGTGCTGGGCATCGTGAAGGACGAGCTGATGACCATCAAGGACAAATATGCCACGCCGCGCGTCACCCGCATCATCCCGTTCGCCGGGGACATGGCCATTGAAGACCTGATCCCGAACGACACGATGATCGTCACCATCACGCACAGCGGCTACATCAAACGCACCAACTCCGCGGAGTACCGCGTGCAGGCGCGCGGCGGCAAGGGCGTGAAAGCCGCCACCACGAAGGGGGCGAAAAAGGACACGGAAGCGGACTTCATCGAGCACCTGTTCGCCGCCCAGAACCACGACTACCTGATGTTCTTCACGAACACCGGGCGCGTGTACGTGGACCGCGTGTACGAAATTGACGAAGCCGCCCGCAGCGCGCAGGGCCGCAACATTAAAAACCTGCTGGACCTCCAGCCGGAAGAAGCCATTGCCGCCATTCTGCGTCTGGAACGCCGGGTGGATGAAAAGGGCAATGACATCACCTTCGCGGAGGACAGCGGCAACGTCGTCTTCGCCACAAAGGACGGCACGGTCAAAAAAACCAGCCTGAACGACTTTGTCAACTACCGCAAGGCGGGCATCATCGCCATCAACCTGGAAGAAGGCAACAGCCTGGTGAATGCGGAACTGACCACCGGGGAAAATGAAATTGTGCTCGTCACCCACGACGGCATGAGCATCCGCTTCCCGGAAAGCGACCTGCGCACGCAGGGCCGCAACACCATCGGTGTCCGCGGCATCCGTCCCCGTTCCGGGGACTATGTGGTGGCCCTCGCCATCGTGGACCCGCAGAAAACCCTGCTGGTGGCCTCTGAAAACGGGCTCGGCAAGCGCACCTCCTTTGACGAATACCGCACGCAGGGCCGCGGCGGCACCGGCATCAAGACCATGAACTGCACGGACAAGACCGGTAAGGTGGTATCCGCCACAGTCGTCTCCGATGAGGATGAACTCATGCTGATGACCACGGCGGGGCAGTCCGTCCGCATCAAGGTGGCGACCGTTCGTGAAACGGGCCGTGCCACCCAGGGCGTGAAGCTGATGACTCTGAATGACGGAGAGGCCATCCAGGACATCTCCATCGTCATTCCGGACGATGATGAAGAAGAGATGGAAGGGGCCGAAGCCGGGGAGAATGCCGCCGACTCCGCGGAAGAAGAACCCGCCGCTGAAGCGGAAGCCCCCGGAGAAGAATAAAACTCACAGGAACCCCGCTCCGGAATGCGCCGGAGCGGGGTTCTTCATCCATCCTTTTTATGGAAGAACCTCTTTCCCTGCAAAAATGTGCCGAACGTCTGGAACGGCGCGGATTCAGAAGCTTTGTGGTTCCTGGCCTGAAAGAAGCCGCAGACCTGATGCGCGGCCTGCTGCGGGAACTCAGCCCGGCGTCCGCCTCCTATGGGGATTCCATGACCTTGAAAGCCACAGGAATTCTTGATGAACTGAATGCCAGCCCGGATATTCAATTCTACGACGGTTTCGTTCCGGGCATGGACCGGGAGGAAAAATGGGAAATCCGCCGCCGCGGCATGACGGCGGACCTGTTCCTGACCGGAATCAACGCCGTCAGCATGAAGGGAACCCTGCACTGGGTGGACATGGTGGGCAACCGGGTGGCTCCAGTCGCCTTCGGTCCCCGGAACGTCATCCTGCTGGCGGGTGCCAACAAGCTGGTGGCTACGCCGGAAGAGGCGCGCGAACGCATCCGCCGCATTGCCCCGCTGAACGCCAGGCGCCATGAGGACTTCAAAACTCCCTGCATGTACACGGGAACCTGTGCGGACTGCAACTCTCCGGACCGCCTGTGCAACATCCACATGTCCATCGTTAAATGCTTCCCCAAGGGAAGAATTGCCGTCATCCTGATGGAGGAATCCGGGGGGCTTTGAACCGTTCTGCCATGTCCCCTCAATCCCGGATAGAAATCATGGCTCCGGCGGGTTCGTTCGAATCCCTGGCCGCTGCACTTCAGGGCGGCGCGGACTCCGTGTACTTCGGCGTAGGAAAGCTGAACATGCGTTCCCGCGCCACGGCAAACTTTGCGGAGGAAGACCTGCCGGAAATCGTGGCCCGCTGCCATGAGGCGGGGGCAAAAGCCTACCTGACGCTGAACATCATCGTGTATGATGAGGAACTGGAGGCGGTGCGGAATCTGTGTGCCGTCGCTAAAGCCGCCGGAGTGGACGCCGTCATTGCTTCCGATCTGGCGGTGATCACCCACGCGCATTCCATCGGGCTGGAGGTGCACATGTCCGTGCAGGCCAACGTCTGCAACATGGCTTCCGTCAGATTTTACGCGCAGTATGCGGATGTGGTCGTGCTGGCCCGGGAACTGACGCTGGCGCAGATCAGGCGTATCATTGACGGCATACGAGATGAAGGAATCCGCGGACCTTCCGGAGATCTTCTCCGGGTGGAAATCTTTGCGCACGGCGCCTTGTGCGTGGCCGTATCCGGCAAATGCCACATGAGCCTGGCGGCTTACAATTCTTCCGCCAACCGCGGAGCCTGTTTCCAGAACTGCCGCCGTGCCTACCGCGTGACGGATGAGGAAACGGGCAACGAACTGGTGATTGACAACAAATACGTGATGTCCCCAAGGGACCTCTGTACCGTCCAGGTGCTGGACCAGATTCTGGATGCCGGAGTCTCCGTCCTGAAGCTGGAAGGCCGGGGGCGTTCCTCCGACTACGTGCGGACGGTGACCTCCGTGTACCGGGAAGCGGCCCGCGCGTGCCTGGAGGGAACCTTCTTTCCGGCCAGGGCGGATGCGTGGATGGAGCGGCTGGAATCCGTCTTCAACCGGGGATTCTGGAAAGGCGGTTACTATCTGGGTGTAAAATGGGGGGAATGGAGCGGCTCTGCGAACAGCCGCGCCGCCCTGCTGAAAATCCACATTGCCAGGGTCGGCAACTTCTACCGGAAAAACGGGGTGGCGGAAATCTGCCTGGAGGCGGGTGCGCTCTCTGCGGGCCAGACCATTCTCATTGCCGGCCCCACGACGGGAGCCGTCCGCGTGGAGGTAAAGGCCATGCGGAAGGAAACGGAAGAAGGCATGGTCCCCGTGGAATCCGCCGGAAAAGGGGAAACCGTGTACATCGTGGTCCCCGAACAGGTCCGCCGCCGGGATAAAGTCTATCTGCTCCGCCCCCGTAGGCTGGAAGACGCCTGATACACGGCCATGATCGGGAAATCCCGACCGGCTTCCTGCTGTGCCGTAATACGGATGCGGGCATGGCGGAATAAGGCCTTTGGCGACTCCTTTTGAATCCCTTTTCAGGGAAGAAATGTCCGTTTTCAACTGTTGCATTGTTGCAATTCGGACGGACTGCGGCGATTGTACGTCCCTTTGGATGGAAGCGTCTGAAAGCGGGCAGATCAGGAAGGCGATGTCGATGATGATTCTTGTCCGGGTTGCTAATCCTCTGTAATTGCGTGTTTATTTTATTGAGGCGCATTAAAGGTAAAACGGCGTCCTGGAGAGAAATATAATTCCAGGTGAAGGAAAAAAGAGGTGCTGTTCGTAGTATGTAAAACTGTGTGCCATGTTTGACTATTGTTCCATTCTCCGTCTTTCCTTCCTGGGCTGTGCCGTGATGTGCTCCGGCGTGCTCCAGGCTGCTGGCTTGCAGCCGTGGCTGCGGGATTTGTCCGGAATTCCTCTTCCTGAATCTGGGAAGGACGGGAATGAATGGATGAAAAAATTATGGACCCGTACGGCGGATTATGTGGTGTCTGTTCCCGAGCTGGAAGCCGCCGATGACTGCGGGGATGCCATGGTGATGCTGGCTCCGGTATTCCGGGCGTGGCCGGATCCGGAAGCGGCGGGGGCAAGCCTGGCTAAAATTCTTTCCCTTCCCGTGGAGCAGGCGGGTCCCCTCTCTTCATGGAATGACCTGATGAAGCATGAAGACGCCATTTTGAAGCAAATCCGCTTCCTCAGACTGAAAAAGCTGGCTGCCCGTTATGATACGGAAGCCATCCGCCGTGCCGTTGCCCGCAACCGGGAAAAATATGGAGAACGATATCCGGATGCCGACAAATTCCTGGCGCGGCTGGATGCCTGGGAAAAAAAGCTGGGGCCTCTCCAGCCGTGGATTGAAAAGGCAGGGCGCGATCAGGAGGATATCCTGAGGGAACTGGTGGAATTGCGCAAAAAGGCTCTGATCGACTCCCTGCCGGAGCAGGATTCCGTCAGGGAATGGGTGGCGGTGCGGCGGTTCAACCCGTCCGGCGCAAGCACCTTCAACCATGACCGCCCGGCCAACTGGCAGGGCATCAGCAGCATGCCCGGGCCCGGGCGCGTGTACCGCAGCGGCATCATGAAATTCAGCGGCACGTCTTCCTCTTCCCCGGCGGCCCGCCTTTTGGAGGACGACCGCTGGATGGGGCATCTGGAACTGGATTTTTCCGGGGAACGGCTCATGTTTACGGGCAACTGCTTCGGAAAAAAGGAACAGCGGCCCTGGGACGTTTTTGAACTGGATTTGAAGACGGGCGGGAAGGAAAACCTGACCGCCCACATGCCTGCGGATACGGACAGTTACAACTCCTGCTATTTGCCGGACGGGCGGATCATTTTCATCAACACGTCCGGCATGCAGGGGGTGCCCTGCGTATCCGGTCATGACTATGTGGGCAATATCCATTTGTATGACCGGGAGAAAAAGACGACGCGGCGGCTCACCTTCGACCAGGACAACAACTGGTTTCCGACGATGCTCCCGGACGGCCGCGTGATGTTCCTGCGCTGGGAATACACGGAAAGCGCCCATTACTTCAGCCGCATCCTGATGCACATGAACCCGGACGGCAGCGACCAGAAGGAATACTACGGCTCCAACTCCTACTGGCCCAACAGCCTGTTCAATGCGCGGCCCCTGCCGGGCAGGCCCGGCATGTTTGCCGGCATTGTCAGCGGCCATCACGGCGTGCGGAGGCTGGGGGAACTCGTTCTCTTCAACGTGAACCGGGGACGGACGGCTACCGCGGGTGCGGTGCAGAAAATTCCGGGCTACGGAAAGCCCGTGGAAAACGTCACCAAGGACAGGCTGGTGGATGAACTGGATACGCCCTATTTTGCGGAGCCGTACCCGTTGAATGCGGAATCCTTCCTGGCCGTTTCCACTCCGTCCGGCAATGGGGGAGTGAGCAACGTGGTCTGGTGCGACGTGTACGACAACATCGTTCCCCTGACGGCATCCTCCTACTTCATTTATGCCGACCCTGCCCCCTTGAGGCCACGGCAAAAGCCACCCGTGCTGCACGACCGCGTGAAGCCGGACGGCAAAACGGCTACGGTGTATATTTCCGACGTGTACCGCGGCCGCGCCATGGAGGGCGTGCCCAGAGGTGAAGCCAAATCTTTGCGCGTATTCATGTCGGAATACAGCCCGCGGGACACGGGCAGCCACTACGCCATGGGCATGGAAAGCAACTGGGACCTGAAGGTGCTGTATGGAACGGTGCCCGTGAATCCGGACGGGTCCGCCATCTTCACGGCTCCCGCCAACCAGCCTCTGACCCTTCAGGTGCTGGACGGGCAGGGCCGCGCGCTGGCCCTGATGCGGAGCTGGTTCACCGCCATGCCGGGAGAAACCCTGAGCTGCATCGGCTGTCACGAGCAGCAGAACGCCGCGCCTCCGGCCAGGCCGGTCATGGCTTCCCGGCAGAAACCTGCGGAAATTGTCCCGTGGTATGGGCCGGCCCGCACGTTTTCCTTTGTCAATGAGGTGCAGCCGGTGCTGGACCGCCATTGCATCCGCTGCCATTCCGCAGAAAGCAAAAGCAGGGAAGGAGTTCCGGATTTCATGACTCTGGAGGCCGTCAAGGGCGCTCCGGCGCCGGGGTCCGTGGCCTATTGGAACCTGCATCCCTACGTGCGCCGCAACGGACCGGAAGGGAACTATCTGGGACTGGCCCCCACGGAATTTGCCGCGGATACGTCAGAACTCTACCAGTTGCTCAAAAAAGGGCATCATCATGTGGTCATGCCTGAGGAAGACTGGAACCGCCTGGTGACCTGGATGGACATGAACGCTCCCTATCTGGGCGAATGGCCCGGAGAACGCAATGAAAACCTGCTGAAGCGCCGCTATGACCTGCACAGGATGTTCTCCGGAGTGGAACGGAACTACGTGACCATGAAGGATTCCCGTTTCCGCAGGGATGCCGGGGCGAACGTGTCCCATAGCGGACGCTCCGTTCCTTCGCTCCGCGGGGAAAACATACCCGTTCCGTCCCCGCAGAATGAAACGCTGGCGCTGGATTTGGGGAACGGCGTCAGCATGGCGTTCCGCCGCATTCCGGCGGGAGAATTCAAGATGGGAAGCGAGCTGGAAACCCCCGCGGAAAAACCCGTTGCCAGGGTGCGGATGGAAAAGCCGTTCTGGATGGGGGAAGCGGAAGTGACCCTGGAGCAATACCGCCAATTTGACCCGGAATACCTCAACGGCTGGTACGACATGCACTACAAGGACCAGGTCAGGCCCGGGTACGACATGGACGCCAATCCGCAATTCCCGGTCATCCGGGTGCCGTGGACGAAAGCCATGGAATTCTGTCGCTGGCTTTCCGCAAAAACCGGTAAAAAGGTGAGTCTGCCCACGGAAGCGCAGTGGGAATATGCCGCGCGGGGCGGGACGGAGACGGACTTCTTCTTCGGCGGCCGCGATTCCGATTTTTCCTCCTATGCCAATCTGGGAGACGTGACGCTGAAGGAACTGGCCGTGTCCGGCGTGGACCCCAAGCCGATCAGAAACCCCAACCGTTTCTGGGACTTCGTGCCCAGGGATGAAAAATTCAATGACGGAACGCTGCACCTGGCTCCCGTGAAAAGCTACAGGCCGAACGGTTACGGACTGTACGACATGATCGGAAATGCCGCTGAATGGACCCGTTCGGAATACAGACCTTATCCGTGGAACGGGAAGGACGGCCGCAACGATACCGTGGACTCCCGCGTTCCCCGCACCGTGCGCGGCGGCTCCTGGTATGACCGCCCCAGACGGGCCACGTCCTCCTGGCGCTGGGGATATCCCGGCTGGCGTCCCGTGTACAACGTGGGCTTCCGTGTGATTATTGAAGACTGATTGACTGCCATGAAGATGAAACATATGCTTCCCTCTTTTCTTGCCGCAGCCTGCTGCCTGCTGGCCCTTGTCTCATGCAGGCAGGAACCGGACTCCGGGGCCGGTCCCGTGGCTCCGGTGGATGTCAAGGTTTATGGCAAACTGGCCGCCATTCTGGGGCATGAGAGCAAAAAGCTGGAACTGGTGGACCCCGGTTCGGGGAAAGTGGTGAAAAGCATCCGCCTGTCCGGGAAGCCCAACGGCATGGCAATTGACGGAAATACCGCCTATGTGGCGGAAGGTGGCCCCGGAGGCGTGGTGGAAGTGGTCGCTCTGGACACGGGAACCGTGAAGGGAGCCTTCCCGGCGGGGCATACGCCCATGTCTCCGGTGGTGCGCAATGGTAAATTGTATGTGGCCGCCAGATTCGATTCCAAAATTGTGGAAATGGACGCTTCTTCCGGAAAAGTGCTGAATTCCTGGCCTGCCTCCCGTGAACCGGTGGCCCTGGCCGTCTCCCCGGACGGAAAGAAAATATGGGCGGCCAACCATTTGCCCGCAGGCGCGGCGGACGGGGACTTCACTGCGGCGGCGCTGACCCTGATTGAGAACGGGAAGGCGGTTCATTTCCCCCTGGCCAACGGAACGCAGGGCGTGCGGGGCATGGCCGTCAGCCCGGACGGCCGCTACCTGGCCGTGGCGCACGTGCTGAGCCGCTACCAGGTGCCGACGACGCAGCTGGACCGGGGCTGGATGAACACGAATGCCGTGACCATCATGGACACGGCATGTCCGGACAGGCCGCATCCCGTCCTGCTGGACGATCCGGACGCGGGGGCCGCCAATCCGTGGGGCGTGCTCTTTTCCCCGGACGGAAGCCGCCTGCTCGTCACGCATGCCGGCACGCATGAACTCTCCGTCATTGATTTTCCCGCGTTGCTGGCGCGCATGAAGAAGGAGGACCGGACAGGGAACCCCGTGTCCGAAAGGCTGGGATTCCTGCACGACATCCGCACCCGCGTCCGCCTGCCCTTGAACGGTCCCCGCACCCTGGCTTCCGACGGGGAAAACGTTTATGTAACGGGATATTTCTCCGATACGCTGGCGCAGGTGCCGCTCAAGGCGGACGCCGTCCCCCGGAACATTCCCTTGAACGCGGAATACCGTCCTTCCAGGGAACGGCTGGGTGAACAGTACTTCAACGACGCCTCCCATTGCTTCCAGGGGTGGCAGAGCTGCGCCACCTGCCACCCGGACGCCCGTGTGGACGGATTGAACTGGGACCTGCTGAACGACGGCATGGGCAATCCGAAAAACACGCGCACCATGTTCCTCTCCCACCGGACAAGCCCCGTGATGAGCCTGGGCGTGCGTGCGTCTGCGGAAGTGGCCGTTACGGCGGGTTTCGTGCACATCCAGTTCATGGAACCGGATGGAGACCTGGCCGCGTGCGTCAATGAATACCTGAAAAACATGAAGGAGGTGCCCAGCCCGTTTTTGATGGCCGGCCATCCTTCCCGCCCTCAGACGAAGGAAACCGGATGCGCCCAGTGCCACGCGCCCGGCGTGGAGCGCGGGTCTCTCACGGAATCCGCGCGCCGGGGTAGGGAAATTTTCAAGACGGCCGGGTGCGTCCAATGCCATCCCCATCCGTATTTCACGACCAAGGAGCTGGTGGCTGCGGGAACGGCGAAAGGACTGGATGAAGGCAGGAAAATCCTGGTTCCTTCTCTGGTGGAAGTCTGGCGCACCGCGCCCTATCTGCATGACGGCCGCGCGAAAACCCTTCGGGAAGCCGTCACGGTGCACAACCGGGGAGATATCCGCGGAAAAACGAGCAGTCTGAACGACAGGGAACTGGAAGACCTGGTCAACTACGTACAATCCCTTTAAAGGGGGAGAAAGGAAAGGCATGGCTGGAAAACTACGGGAAATATCCGTCTGGGACGATGGAACCGGAGCGGCGGAACGTTTCTTCTGCATGACGGCGGAACCGGGCGGAAGCTTTGAGGAAGAACTGCATTCCCTGATGGATAGGTATCGTGAATCGGGTGGGGACGGCGGAGACGAGTTCCTGCTGCGCTTCCATGTCAGCGATCCTGCGCGGCAGTCGGAACTGCTGCGCCGTGTGGTGAAAGGACGCCGTTCCTATGTTTCCATTGTAGGGCAGCCCCCGGCAAACGGTTCCCGCGTGGCGTTGGAGGCATGGCATCTGGGCGGCATGCTGGGAAAAAGCAAGGAGGAAATGGAAGAAGGAACGGTACTGGTGGCGCGGAGGAAGCATTACCGCCTGTTTCTGGCAGGCAGGCGCACGGCTGCCGTGTGCGGCAGCCACGGCCAGATGCAGGAGGAATTCCGCTGGCTGGACCGTGTGGCCGCCGCGCAGGGAGGAACCGTTCCGGCTCTGGTTCACCGCACCTGGATTTACTGCCGGGACATTGACAACAACTATCGGGGGCTGGTGGAAGGCCGCAATGAGAGCTTTGACCGTTACGGGCTGAGCCCGGAGAGCCATTACATCGCCAGCACCGGCATTGAGGGCTGTACGGAAATGCCGGGGCGCCTGCTGCACATGGACAGCCTGGGCATTGCCGGGCTGAAGCCGGGGCAGGTCAGGTACATGGAAGCTCCGGACTACCTTTCTCCCACGCACCTGTACCGGGTGGCTTTTGAACGCGGCGCCCGCATCGTGTACGGCGACCGCTCCCATTACTTCATCTCCGGCACGGCCAGCATTGATGCGGCGGGGAACATTGTTCATCCCGGAAATGTGGCGCGCCAGACGCTGCGTACTCTGGAAAACATGCGTGCGCTGATGGAACGGAGCGGCGGAAGCCTTTCCGACTTGAAGCAGGCCGTCGTGTATTTGCGGGACTGGGCGGACCGGGATGTGGTCGAGTGGGCGCTGATGGATTCTCCGCTGGCGCAGGTGCCGCACTTGTTGTTGAAGGCTCCGGTGTGCCGTCCGGGCTGGCTGGTGGAAATAGACGGCATCGCCGTCAATGGGGCGGGAGATTCTTCTTTTGCTCCCTTGTGAACGGGAGCCGTTTTCCGCGTCTGCCGAAATTCAGACCTGTCCCTTTCTTCCTAAAAAATCGACTTTTGGCGTGCGTCCTGCCGGTCATTCCATCAGGAACGCCGGGTTTTTCCTGAATACCTCATCCCGTCAAGGGCGCATTTTCTTTTTTCTGCCCGCTCCCTTGTACAGGAATTCCGTTTTGGGTTCACGTCCAACGGTACGGTCGATCAGATCGGGAATCTCCTTGTCGGAATATCCGGCCAGTTTGATATATTTCCTTACCTGGGCCGCATTCCCCGGAAAATATTCTACCAGTAAATTTAAAAATGTTTTTTCCACGGAATCCGTGCGCATTTTGGCGGCATTGTTGCGCAAATCCTGGATGCTGATTCTATTGTGAATCAGAATGGAATTGGCATTGGCCTGGTCCATGTCGATTTTCCGGTCACGGTAAAGCAGCCTGTTTTTTTCTTCCTCTTCCTGCCGCTGCCGTTTTTGTTTTTCTCCCAGGTCCGGATCATAACTTTGTTTGATGCTGTGAAGAATCCTGGCGGTATAAAGCGCATACAGGGCGGAAATTTTCTCTCGTGAGATGGGCAGTACGGCTGCAAGCCGGCCTGTATCCTGGGTGGCCATATACCGGACCGCGCTTGTCTTGACATCGTAATCCAAGGTTTTGTCCTCTCTCCAGGAAGCTGAAGCTTCCGGAGAGGCGTCCATGGGGAAAAGGGGCGCCGCCGCAATGTAATAAAAGGTCCACAAGTCGTTTTGAACTTGCTCCGTGTTTTTGTCCTGAATCCTGCCATTCTCTTTCAATAGTTTTTTTGATCTTTTATAAAACTCTTCCAGCCTGCCCTGGTCCAAAAGGTCCTTGAGTCCGGAGGCGGTATATTCCGAATGTTTCATAAAATCGGGATAAGGCGGTTTTTCTACGTTTGGATTCAATACTGCCGGAGCACCCTGAATGGAAGAAAGGGGCGACAGGCCGCAGAATAAACAGGCAAGGAGGCTTTTCATAAGAATTTGGTCAGGGTTTCCGGTTTTCTCTTTGGAGTATAATATTGCGTTTTGATAGCTGTGCGTTGAACGCCGCGTCCGAATTTGGTAATTTTGATGGTTACTCCTTCTTCATTGGGGGCTGACCATGTAAACAGGAAACGCTGGTGCTGCGTGGTGACGTCCAGAAGCGGTTCAGACATGCGGCTGGTGCTGAATTTGCTGACCCATGTCCACTCCTGGGGCAGATTCTTGCACTGGCTCATGGGTTTGGGAGAGCCGATATTGTCGATAAATACATTCCGGTTATTGACATTGCTCCAGATGGGCAGGGGCTTGTGCTCGCTTCCCATTTCGGGAAGAGGGTCGGGAATGTTTTTTAAATGTGTTTCCAGCATTTCCACGTTGTGAAAACTCACATCCGTGGGGTGGAGAGTGATTTCAAGCTTGGCAGAGCATCCCGTTTCCGTGGGGAAAGCTTCGAAATTCCATTCATCATATCCTCTTTCCCCCGTCTTTGGATTTTTGGCATGCTGGGCAGTAACCTTTTGATGGCCATCAATATCGACTTCCGGAAGAACGACTGTAAATTCTTTTTCTTTAACCGTATTGCGTTCGGTCGTTGCCTGGACGACCACTTTTCCTCCTTGAACGGAATAAGGGCTGAGCTTGAGTTTGACGGGGTTGCCCATTTCTTCATCCAGCTCTCCAAGATTTTCTCCTTTCAGAATGGTCCATTTGATCTTTTGAGTATTTCCGATGAGGGAATCTTTCCCTGTTAAAAGAAGGTCCACGGATTCTCCTATGCCCAGCCTGGTCCGCTTCCTGTCGTCCTCTTCACTTCTCGGAGCTTCTTTCCCCTCTTCTCTTGCAATATGAATATCGGCTGATAATTCATCCGTCGTTGATTCGATTTGGAGGGCTCCCGTGTCTTCTTCCTCTGCCTGGATGGGAGGCAGAGCGGCTAATCCAATCAGATACACGGTCCATTTCAGGGAAAGGAACGAACTGGTCATGGGATGGAAAACTCTCTAATAAAGCTTCATTAAAGACTTTTTTCTTCATTGTCTATAAATATTTTTTACAAAATATGGATTAATTTTCGATCTAACAGATATCTTATATAATTAAAAAATTGATGGTAAATAAAAAATACTGGAAATATCTTTTATATTGGGTAATTGCTGAATAAAAGGAAATGGCCGATTTCGCTTGTTATCCCCCAGAAGGACGACTACCGTATCTTTGCATGACGTACCGCCTCAATACAGACCGCCTGGTACTTTTTTCCGTGCTGTTGTGGGGTCTAGTCCCCCCGGGACTTTTTGCATGGGGGAGCAATCCGCCTACTCCCGATAATGTGAGGTGGCTGGACCAGTTTTGTTCCAGTTATGTGGAATTCCTGACCATGGGAGGAATTCTCGGAATCATCATCGGTTTTGTGTGTGCCGCTCTGATCTGGCTGGTGCACCGGCTCACTTGGGCGCGGAGTGTCAAGATAGCCGTCCTGTTTCTGCTGTCCGCCGTGATCCTGATCCTGTACGGCGGCTCCCTGTCTTTTGCGCTGTTTTATTTGCCCCTCGCCCTGATCAACCCTGCCGTGTACTGTTTCAGTGTGAGCAAGGCGGAATGACCGGGAAGAGGGGGCGCATTGGCCGCCCAGATTTTTCGGCATGCCTGCCGCCGGAAGAATAAGGTGGAATTAATTTTTAGTTGACAGTCAATGGAATAGGTTGTTATTCCATAAAGGATAACTTGCTATTCCCTATGAACAGGCTCTTTTTCGGCATTGCCGGCAGATTCATTTCCTTTTCTTCATTCCGTCATGGATGGCCATGTGTTGTTATGGCTGCATTGCTGCTCTCGGCAGGCTGGGCGCAGGGGGAAACGTGCATGCAGCTCACGCCGTCGGGCTGGAAGGAGAGGGAGGATAGAAAGGAAGATTACTTGTTGACGGGGCTGAAGGAAAAAATAGGAACCTTCCCATTGCTGAACGGAGGAATGTGGAAGCCGGAGGACATCGTTCCTCCGGAAGGGAACGTGGCATGCGGAGACAAATTTCTTCTGCCTGAGTCGGAGGTAGGGCGGGAACGCTGGATATTGATGGACCGGGAAGGAAATGAATGCGCCCATTTGAATGTGTATTTGTTTGAGTCGGAAAGGATGGCGAGAAAAGAATTTATTCTTAAGCGTGAATCGTTCTCCCAGCTGGGAGATCTTGTTGTCTGGGGAAAGGAGCATGTCTGGAATGTGGAAGTGGACGAGGCTTTTCAAACGGTAACATTAAAGAAGGATAAAACCGGGGAAGCGTGGATGATGGCGGATCGTGAGTGGGAGATATTTGAACGGGTGAACAAGCCTTTTCAGTGTGATCTTCCCGACGTTCCGGCTTTGAAAAAGGAAGACATCCATGTTTCCGCCTTTCCCTTTCGCTTGAGGAACCTGTTTATGGTTCCCAATGTGGAGAACGGATCTGTAACAAGCTGGAAGCTCATCAACCGGGAGGGATATGAAACGGCAAACGTTGAAATTTTTCTTGGAAGTTCTCCCGGTTATTTGCGCACATATCTCAGGACTAATTACCAAGTGAACTGTTCCAGGGTAATGGACAAATCCTGGATGATGGACAGGACGGCGGAAGGCGGAATTTGGTGCATGTATTATACCCAGTTTTATCATCAGTCCGTTTTCCTCGCCTTGCGGGGCAATCTGGCTCTTATGCTGGATACCGTCAGCGACGGAGAGCAACTCAGATTCCACGTGGAGGATGTCCAGGAATTGTTCCGCTTGCTGCTGGGAGAAAAAAAGTATGAGGTTCCGGGCGAGGATCTGAAACTGGCCCTGGAAAAAGGCAGGCAGCGGGACGCCATCCGCAGAAAGGAGATGTATCAAGAGGGGAGGGAGCCACGTCCGCGGAGCAGTTTTTCCGGTACTTCCGCCGAATCCGATTGACCGATTTTTCACGTATCAGTGCATGGGAAAAATGAAGATGGTGATCATTGAGGTGCTGGCGGCTGCGTGTGTTTTTGCCTCCCACGGGCATGAAGCATTTGTGAGGTTGAATCCTGGACCGGAAAAAGAGACTGTTCCCTCGTTTAGCGAGCAGATTGAATGGCTGCTGGATTACGAATACCATTGGAAAGAACTGGAATCCGTCAGGGAATCATTTCGTTTCAAAACGCCTGAAGGAGCGTCTGTAGAACGGAAAAATATTGTCGCGTTGAAAGAACCTCTGATGCTCAATGGAAAAATTATGATGAGCCGTTTGAATGGAGAAAGCGATCTTTCCTGGAGCTTGATTGATGAAGAGGGCAATGACTGTGGAGGGGTAGCACTTTTCTGGACTTCTTCCAGGGTTCATCTCCAGCGTCTTCTAGTCATCCTGGCCGATCGCTGGCCTGCCGATTCTACAGGTTCTCTGAATGGCTTCCACGAAAAGTTGGAGGAGAAAGGATTGTGGTGCTTATATCGTCTGGAGGGAGAAAAAAAGCTTCAATTTAAATGTTCCATGCAAGGCAATCTGGGGTTGGTCTTCTATTGGAACAGAGAGGATGAAAGCAGGAAAAAGTTTGATGAAAAAGATGCGCGGGAGCTGTTTCGCCTGTTAAGAGGAGAGGCGGAATTCCAGCCTCCGGGAGACAAGCTTCAGCCGGCTTTGGAAAAGCGCAGCCAAAGGCTGAAAAAGCTTGCTATTGAATTGGAGAAAAAACGGGAAGCTGAACGCAGGGAAAGTGAGAAGCAAAAAAAGATGGAAAAAGAAATTCGGGAAAGGGGAACATGGAAGAAGGAAGTTTGTTGTGGAATGTCTTCCCCTTGTCACCCGGTAGGGGCGGATGATGTTTCCCGGGGGTTGGCGGGACTGTTAGGCATCGCGAAACATGGAACGGAGGATTGACAATTTCCTGCGCGTATGAAGGCAAAATCACCGTGCTATGCCGGACGGCTGGAGAGGAACATTTTTCCGTATGCAGGGAACCGTTCCGCAAGCGCGATGCAGCCTCATGGGAAAGGGTGTTACGGCTCCACCATCTGTTTTTTGATGGAATAACGCTCAGTGATCGCTTTTGCCTTGTCTTGCGGCAGGCGCTGGAAAAGGCGGAAATGCTGTTCAGTTGGAGCGGCATTGTTCTTCCTTCCAGAAGGATATTCCGGAGGAAGGATGGGGAATAATCCGGCGGGAGGGGACACCTCTTTTTGGTGAGGCTTATTTGTGTTTCCTGTGGCGGATGTCCGTGGCTTCCTTCAGGAAGACGACGGCGGCGGCGATGGTTTTGGCGATGTCTCCGATGCGCTCAATGGAGCGGATGATGAAGAGCAGGTTGACGTTGAGGGACGGTTGTCCGGCTTCCGCCGGAGTAACGAGGCCGCCCAGGGCCTTGCGGTGGGCCTTGTCCAGCTTCTTGTCGCGCAGGCGCACTTCCCGCGCCGTTTCCATGTCCTGCGTTTTCAGGCTTTCCACGGCGTCCCGGAATTCGGAGACGGCCATGTTCAGCAGGGGGAGGACGATGTCCGGGGCAAGGGATTCCTGCCGCTTGATGGAAGCTTTGGCATGCCGGGCGATGTTGGCGACTTCCTCCGCGCATTCGCGGAGCTTGTCCGTACAGCGGGAGAGGGAGAGGACCAGGCGCAGGTCGGAGCCGAGGGGGTGGAACTGGATGAGTACGGCGGAGCAGAGAGAAAGAAGCTGGCGCGTTTCTTCATCCAGCAGTTCATTGTCCGCAATGATGCCGTTGGCTCCGTTCATGTCCGCATCCGAGATGACCTGTTCCAGTACGGCCATATGTTCCAGCAGGCTTTCGCAGACGCAGTTGACGCGTGTCTGGATGTTGTTCAGGGCCAGATCGTAGTGGGGGAGGATGTGGTTGCCGGGATGTGGTGTCATGATGGTGGAAGAAGGAGTGAGGGTTGCCGGGATCAGCTGAAACGGCCCGTGATGTAGGCTTCCGTTTCCTTTTCCCCGGGATTGGTGAAGATTTGAGACGTTTGCCCGTATTCGACGAGGCGGCCCATGTACATGAAGGCGGTGTTGTCCGCGATGCGGGTGGCCTGCTGCATGTTGTGGGTGACGATGACGATGGTGAGGTCTTTTTTCAGGTCTTCCATCAGGTCTTCGATTTTCAGCGTAGCGATGGGGTCCAGGGCGGCGCAGGGTTCGTCCATCAGCAGGATCTGCGGACGGTTGGCAATGGCGCGCGCGATGCACAGGCGCTGCTGCTGGCCGCCGGAAAGGCCGTAGGCGCTTTCATGCAGCTTGTCCTTCACTTCGTCCCACAGGGCGGCTCCTTTCAGGCTGCGCTCCACCGTTTCATCCAGTTCCGCGCGGCTGTTGCGCCCCGCCACGCGGAGGGGGAAGACGATGTTTTCATAAATGCTTTTGGGGAACGGGTTGTATTTCTGGAAGACCATGCCCACCCGCTTGCGCAGGGAGATGACTTCCACGCGCGGGTCGTACAGGCTGGTGCCGTCTATGCGGATATCCCCTTCATGGCGCACTTCCGGGATCAGGTCGTTCATGCGGTTGATGTTGCGGAGCAGGGTGGATTTCCCGCAGCCGGAAGGGCCGATGAGGGCCGTCACCTTGTTGGATTCAAAGGTCATGCCGATGTTGAAGAGGACCTGCTTGTCTCCGTAATGGAAGCAGAAGTCCTCTACCTCGATGATGGGATCGTCGTCTGCGGCGGATGGTTCAGTCATGGGATGTGGAAATAAGGGGTGGAATGCGGCGCTTCCGCGTCAGAAACTGGACGCCGCGTATTTTTTGCGCAGGCGGTTGCGGATGAGGATGGCCGTGAGGTTCATGACCACCACGAGCAGAATGAGCAGCAGGGTAGTGGCGAAGACCATGGGCTGCGCGGCGTCCGAGTCGGGGGACTGGAAGCCTACGTCGTAGATATGGAAGCCCAGGTGCATGAATTTGCGTTCCAAGTGGATGAAGGGCCCTTCTCCGTCAATGGGCAGGGACGGGGCCAGCTTGACCACGCCCGTGACCATCAGGGGGGCCACTTCCCCCGCGCCGCGGGCCATCGCCAGGATCAGCCCGGTCATGACGCCCGGAAGGGCGCTGGGAAGGATGATGCGCTTGATCATCTGCCATTTGGAGGCCCCGCAGGCCAGGGCCGCCTCCCGCAGGCCGCGCGGCACGGCGGAAAGCGCTTCCTCCGTGGAGACGATCACGACGGGCAGCGTCATCAAGGCCAGCGTGAGGGAGGCCCACAGGATGCCGGAGGTGCCGAAGGTGGGCGTGTTGTCCACGGCCAGTTTTTTCCAGTAGAAGAGTTCATCAATCGTGCCGCCCAGGTAGTACACGAAGAAGCCCAGGCCGAAGACGCCGAAAACGATGGAGGGCACGCCCGCCAGATTGTTCACGCAGATGCGGACGGCCTGCACCAGCGTTCCCTGTTTGGCGTATTCCCGCAGGTAGATGGCGCCGATGACGCCTACCGGGGTGACCAGGGCGCTCATGAGCAGGGTCATGATGAAGGTGCCGAAGATGGCGGGGAAAATGCCGCCTTCCGTGTTGGCCTCCCGCGGATCATCCACAATGAAATGGTACAGGTTGTGGAGGAAGACGCCGCATTTGCCGAAGAAGCCCAGGTCGTTCGGAAGGTAGCCGTACACGGCCTTGTCCAGGCTGATCTCCTTCCTTTCCCCGTCTCCCAGGGAATAGACGAGCGTGTCGCGGCCCTGCTGCGCCCGGAGTTTGCCTGCTTCCGCCGTGTATTGTTCGTATTCGGCATTGAGCCGGGCTACTTTTTCATTGAGTTTGGCCAGTTCTTCCACAGGGTTGTCCACATCCCTAACGACGGGATTCTGTTTGAGCGCGGCGGTCCTGGTTCCGTTTTCCTCCCGGATGTCGTAGGAGCGTTCAATGGCCTTGATGTCCAGCCGCGCATCCGCCAGTCTGGTGTTGACGGTTCCTATTTTTCCGGTATCTATGGCCTTTATTTCCTCCCTCAGTTCCGCTTCATGGTCCAGAGCGCGGCGGAAGGCTTTCATGAATTCGGGGGATGAGGCCGGAATGGTTTCTCCGGAGGCCAGCTTGAGTTCCAGCGGCTTCACCAGGGCCTTTCCCCCTTCCATGCGTTCCAGGCAGAGAAGCCCCTGGGGCGTGGAGGAGGCGGAGATGTTGTGCACGTCCACATAACGGTAGGATTGCCCGTAGGTTTCCTTGCTGCCGGTGAAGAGCTGGTATTCCCGGATATTCCTCGCCGTGGAGCCGGGCTGCGTGGGGTCCGCCGGAACGTGGCGCGTCTGGTCCTTGGTGATGCTGGCGTACAGGGTGGACGGTTTTTCCCCCTCTGCGGCGGGGGATAGGGTCAGTTCATGGATTGTCTTGGGCCAGAAAGCCTCCATGCCGTTGACAAGGATGATGCCCAGCAGGCCGAAAATCATGATGAGACCCACAGAGATGCCTATGGAGGTGATCCAGATGTTGGCTTCTCCCAGGGGGCGTCTGGGAGCGGGAGGGAGAGTGAAATCCGGTTTCATGGAAAAGAAAGGATAGAGAGAAGGAGGACAGGGTCAGACGACATTGAAGCGTTTGCGGAGGCGCTGGCGCACGATTTCCGCCAGCGTGTTCAGGATGAACGTCATGGAGAACAGGATGAGGCCGCCGAGGAAGAGGACACGGTAGTGGGTGGAGTCCTGCGCCGCCTCCGGCAGTTCCGTGGCGATATTGGCGGAGAGGGTGCGCATGCCGTTGAAAATGTTCCAGTCCATGATGGGGGTGTTGCCTGTGGCCATCAGAACGATCATGGTTTCCCCCACGGCGCGCCCCAGCCCGATCATCAGGGCGGAGAAGATGCCTGCGGAGGCTACGGGGAGCACCACCGTCCGGACGATTTGCCAGCGGCTGGCGCCCAGCGCTTCGGACGCGGCGATGAGGGAGGGGGGAACGTTGCTCAGGGCGTCCTCGGAAATGGTGAAGATGACGGGAATCACCGCAAAGCCCATCACGAACCCGACGACGAGGGAGTTGCGCTGTTCATAGGGCATGCCGAATCCGTTGCGCCACAGGTCCGCAAAGCTGGCCGCCTGGAAGTCTCCCGCCCCCCACAAGCTCATGATGCCGCGGGTGAGGCTGATAAAGGGCTGTTCCAGCCAGTAGCCCAGATACTTCCAGCAGAACCAGGCGCAAAGAAGAATGACGGGCGTCATGACGATGTATTCCAGGCCGTTGCTGAATTTGTTCCTCCATGCCACCGGACGCGTGGTCCAGAACCAGGCGATGAGGGCGGCCAGGGACGGAATGAGAATGGCCATGCAGACCAGGGCCGGCACCTTGTCCTCCATCCTGGGGGCCAGGTAAAGCGCCCCGAAGAAGCCCAGCACCACGGAGGGCAGGGAGGCCATGATTTCCATCACGGGCTTCACCACCCTTTTGACGGAAGGCGGCATGAAGTGGGCCGTGTAAACGGCCGCCATGACCGCCACGGGCACGGCGAAGACGAGGGCGTACAGGGTGCCTTTCAGCGTGCCGAAGACCAGGGGCATCAGGGAGAGCTTGGATTCATAGTCGTCCGTGCCGCCTACGGACTGCCACAGCCATTTGGGGGAGTCGTACCCCTCGTACCAGATTTTGCCGACCAGTGCTTTGGAACCCGCTTCCGGGTGCCTGTCCCTGATGGAGAAGAAGTGGACGCGGCCTTGGCCGTCCGTAGCCAGCATGGAGTTGAGTTCCGCGTTGGCCGCCAGTTGAACCGGGGAAAAATCCAGCCGGTCGCTTTCCCAGCGGATGTCCGCCGTGGTGCCGTAACACAGGCGCAGGGCGTGCGGCGAGGAGACGAGGAAGGAGCGGTTGATGCCGGAGGCGGCGTAATGCTGCACGGGGCCGTTCAAGGGGGGAAACTTCTTGGTTTCGCCAAAGAGCCGCAGGGCGGTGCCGTCTGCCTGCGGGTGGGGGTACAGGCTGAAGATTTTCAGGCTCCCCCTGTCGCCGCCCAGCACCAGGGACATGTCCCCGAAGAGCCAGTTGACGGTGGTCATCCTTTCTCCGTCGCCCAGGGGAGAAGGAATGGTCTGGCGCTTTTCCCAGGTTTCCGAATCTTCGTCGTAGGCGAAGTAAAGCAGCTTGTCCGTATCCGTGGCGACGATGAGGCTGTCTCCCGAGTTGCCGGGGAGCATGGCGACGGGTTTGCCGTCCAGACGGTCCGTCAGGTCGTGGAATCCGGCGGGGACAAATTCCCCTTCATGGAGAAGGGATCGGGATTCTTCCAATGTCATCAGCAGGAGGCGCGGCCCCTGGTCGGTTTCATTGATTGTGGAAAATATTTTGCGTTCTCCCGCGTCTGCATAAGCCACGCCGGATATTCTGCCGGGAACATCGCCGGTTTCCGTCATGGGGTGGAGCGGGCTGGTTTCCGTTCCGGCCTTGGCGGGGCCGTGGGCGTTCGCCTGGCCGTGGATATTGAGGCCGGAATGAACGGAAATGATGCCCACCTTGCCGGATTCCGTGGCGACGGGGTAGGCTGACAGGAAGGAATTGTAGGAGTGGGCACAGACGGTTTCATTGTCCGGCAGGGCCACAGGTACGGGTTTCAGATTGCCGGAGGCCTTGTCCAGAAAGAAAATGTCCCTGCCGTTGCTGTAAACGAAGGGCTGTGTGCCGGAGGGGTCCAGCCCCCACGTTCCCGCGGCCTGGGCGGCGGGAGCGAGGCTCTGCCCTTCCTTCACCTCTGCACCTTGAAAGAGGGGAATGGTAACGGCCAAAAGGAAAAAGAGGATGCCGAAAACGGCAACGATGACGGTAAAACCTCCGCCGATGATGGTCTTGGTCATGATGCGGTCAAACCACAGCGTGGTTTTCGCCACTTGAAAGCGTTCGGGAACGGGTTTGGGCTTTCTGGAAGGGGACGGAGAAGGGGAAGATGGGCTCATGACGGTAGGCGAACGGAGAGAGTGGAGCAGGACCCGGCCCGGAGGCCCGCAGCCCTGCTCCGGCATGCGTTTTCAGGGAGATTGTTTATTCAAGGCTCTTGAGGACATCCGCGCTGACTTTGGCGGGGATGGGATAGTATCCGTCCTTGGTCACGATTTCCTGTCCGTCCTTGGAGACGATGAACTTGATGAATTCTTTGGTCAGGGTGTCCAGGGGCTCGCCGGGCTTCTTGTTGACGTAAATCAGCAGGTAGCGGGAGAGCGGGTATTTGCCGTTGATGCAGTTGTCGTAAGACGGCTGAACCGCTACCTGGCCGCCCTTTTCAGCGATGGAGAGGGTCTTGACGCCGGAGGTGACGTATCCGATGCCGGAATAGCCGATGCCCTGCACGTCGGAACTGATGCCCTGCACCACGGCGGAGGAACCGGGCTGTTCCTTCACGGAGTTTTTGTAGTCTCCCTTCTTGAGGGCGATTTCCTTCACGAATCCGTTCGTGCCGGAGGCGCTGTTACGGCCGTAGATGGAAATAGCCTTGCCTTTCATGGAGGGAACGCCCGCATCGCCCCAGTCGGTAATGTTGGAACCGCCGCGTTTGAAGGTGGAGGAGAAGATGGAGTCAATCTGCGTCAGGGAAAGGGCTTGAATGGGGTTGTTCTTGTTGACGAAGAAGGCCACGGCGTCCAGGGCTACCTTGATTTCCGTCGGCTTGTAGCCATACTTGGCTTCAAAGGCCGCGATTTCTTCCCGCTTCATGGCGCGGCTCATGGGGGCCAGCTGTGCGGTGCCTGCCGTCAGGGCGGGCGGAGCCGTGGAGGAACCTTTTCCTTCAACGCCGATTTTGACGCTGGGGTACTTTTTGCTGAATCCTTCCGCCCAAAGGGTCATCAGGTTGTTCAGTGTATCGGAACCGACGGCGCTCAGGTTGCCGGAAACGCCGCTGGTGGGCGCATACGGCTTGATGCTGCTGTCAACGGTTACTTGATCTGCTGCCATGCTCAGGGAGCTGAGTGCGGCTGCGATTGTCAGGATTTTGGCGACAAATTTCATGGCGTCTTTTCTGTTGTGTTGCGTCTCCCTCCGGGGCGGTGTTCAGTACCGCTGGCGGCGGGCGACGTGGATGTGATATCCTTTCCACCCCCCTGTGAGGAAGTGAATCCTGGTTAAGAAATCGTCACAATCCGCGGTGTTCCCCCGCATACAAAAAACCGCCGACTTCCGCGGGAGGGAAGGCGGCGGCTGTCAATGATTGCCGAATGCTGAAAGGGCAGAGGCCGGTATAAAAGGGGAAGAAAGGAAGCTCCCGGGCTGGAAGCCTCTCAAGCCATGTTTAAATCATACTTCTTCGGGAGAGAGCCAGCGGAAGGAAACAATGTTGAACCGGCGGCCAAATGCCTTGTTCACCGCACTCAAATCCGTAC
>OLSK01000202.1_pt1 | contig 57484 bp, 50 predicted proteins | sample 1672781 | NCBI WGS metagenome assembly OLSK01 (sample SAMEA3136723, study PRJEB25190) | human gut metagenome | biome: human gut; feature: human-associated habitat; material: faeces | place: Austria | collected 2013 | reverse complement strand
CCATCCGCGTGACGCAGGAGGCCAAGGTGCTGCCCCCCTCCTTCTCGATGTCCTATGAAGGGGGAGAACTGCCGGCCGAAGGATTCGTCGCCGACTACAAGGGTTCCGCCTCCTTCCAAATCGCAGTCACGCCGGTGAACGTCATCTGGGACGTGAAGACGCAGTACGAATCGGGCGGCAACGACTGGCTGCAGGTCAGCAAATACGAAAGCGAAACCGTCAATCTCATCACCATCAACTTCAATCTCCGGAACGATTCGCCCGAGACACGCACCGCCACCATAACGGTCACCACCGATGCGGAGGGTATCGGCCCGTTCGAAATCAAGGCATCCCAGCAGGGAAAGCCCGATTTTCTGAGTACCATCACGGAAGATGTCAGCATGAATCTGACGTACTGTTACGCTCTGGTAGCGCCCAACAACGACTACCGCAATGAACCAAGTACCCTTTGGGATTTGCGCCTGTGGAGCGACGGCATCACTTACGATGAAACGAACTACCCGAACTACTACGTCGGAACGGGCGAGAAACTCTGCGTCTACTTCTACTCAGACCCGCTCACACTCAACGACGACAACGAATACTATCTTCCCGACGGGACTTACACCGTCACAGCCTTCGGCGACGGCGGTACGAGCCTCAACCCGGGCGAGATACGCGGAGGCGGCGAAACATGGAACTACGTCTTTCCGCAGGGGAGCTGGTATTCGCGTGTCGAAGAGTCCAACATTACGGAAAACGCACTGATATCGGAAGGTACCGCCACCGTAACGCGCAACGGCGAGGTCTATACCATCACGTTCGACTTCACGAGCGACGCCAAGTACAGCGTGACCGGTACGTTTGAAGGCGAATTCGAGATTCACGTACAAGGTTGATTCCCGGCAATGTACGCCCTGCAGGGCGTACATCATTCCGGCCGCCCCTTAAGGGGCGGCCGTTTTTCGTCCAGTTCTTACCGAAACAAACAATAAACAACAAACTATCAATTACTTACCAGCAAAAATCGCCGCCTCAGCAAATAACGAAATGTCAAAAGCTGCACAACGACACCCGCCTATTCCCATATTCCTGCAACAGGACACAGAAATACCGCAACATCACAACTATCTTTGAAACATCCGCGGCAAAAGATGCAAATTTCCCAACATATATTATTAATTTTATTTTATTATTATGTTTGTATCCGCACATAAAGTACTTTTTCCCGGGGAAAATTTGTTTAAGCAAAAAATTAACAAACCATCCAACCATGAACAAAAACTATCTGCACAAAAGCCTCGCCGCCCTTCTGGCTGCCGCGGCACTGACAGGATGTGCCAAAGACAAGGAAGAGTTCCATTACATCGACCTCAGTCAGGTGGCATGTACCTTCCAGGGCGAGGACAACCAACCCCTGACGGTCTCCGTCATCACAGCTCCCGCCGCATGGAGCGCTGCCCCGGACGCCTCCTGGGTAACGGCCGAAAAGGGACAGGACGGGGAGAGCCTGACAATCACCGTCGAAGACAACACCTCCGGAACCGAACGGGAGGCCCGCATCACCGTCTCCGCGGGTCAGGCCTCGCAGCAGATACTCGTCACGCAGCTCGCCGCAGACAACCTGTTCGCCCGTCTTCGAAAACTGGATACATTCCAACAGGGTGCCGTCATATCGCCGAGCGGAAATTATGTCGGAGGAATTATCCCTTCCATCGCGCCGGATGACTCGTGGCTCTATTCGCCTGTCATCATCGATCTCCGAACGGGCGAAACCTACCAACACGGCCCGTTTCCCGAAGCGCTTTATTACATGACCGAAGCGAGCTGCATCACCGACCAGGGACTCCTGTTTATCAATGACGGTATGCACGGTGGTCAGGTAGCCATCGACACCTCGGGCAATATTACCATTCCGGAAGCCGTACCTGCAGGATTCGAAGGTAAACCCAAGGTAGAGGCAACCTCTGCAGACGGCAAATACTGGGTCGGTTACGCAATGGACAAAAACGGTCATCTTGGCGGTCTCTATCATCCGCTGCTCTGGACGGACGGCGTACCCGAAGTGCTGCCCATGCCCGAAAAAGGATTCAGAGAGCAGGAGCTTACAACCGGCGTCATGGCCCGCGGCATCTCCGCCAACGGCGAAGTCGCTTACGGTACCTCCTGGGAGAACTACGATTTCGGCATGCTGTACTGGAAAAGGAATGGCAATGGCTTCGATGCACCGCAATGGGTAGGCAAAGATGTCCGGGAAATGGTCTCCGGTGTCTGGACCAGACCGGACGGCAGGGAATACGAATATACCTATGTGAACGGCATCATCTGCCAGGCATGGAATACGCAGGTCAGCCCCTCGGGAAAATGGATAGCCGGCCGTTACCGCAAGGAGTTCGACCCGGAAACCGAACAGCCGATTGACCAGGAACACTACGCCGCATTCTACAATACCGAGACCGAAAAGACCATCATCGTAGAGGACTACGGCGAATCGGGCGGACAGTTCGTCACCGACGACGGCATCGCATTCATCGGCATCGGTACTTTCGGCGTGTCCACCGGCCGGGTGTACGACCTCAACACGGGTATCGACCTGGGAAGTACGCAGGAGTGGGTATACAACAACTACGGCATCATTATCCCGTACGGATACATCAACTATATCACGGCGGACGGCTCCGTCATGCTCGGTACATCGGCTCAAGAGTCCGCAATGGGGATAAGTTTCATTAAATGGTACATTGCACCGCCTCTGGAAAAATAACCTAAAACACAAATGAATGATGAAAAAGATATTGTTCGTCGCAGCGGCATGCATACTGGCAGCCGCATGCAAGCCCACTGAAACGGAAACAACAACCGCTTCGCTCGAAATAACCCCCACATCGCTCTCCTTCGCAGCGGAGGATACCGCCCCACAGACGATTACCGTAACGGCCGTCGGCGTGGAGTGGACATACTCTCTCGCAGAAAGCGGAAAGGAGTGGGTGACAATCGAACGGCTGTCCGACAAAGAGCTGACGGTCGCCGTCGCCGACAACACCAAAGCGGAACAACGAACCGCCGCCGTTACCTTCAAGGCGAAGGACAACAACCGGATAAAAGACCGAAGCGTCACCATCATCCAACAGGGCGCCGAAAATCCGGAGGTCTATGCGCTGACGGTGGACCCGACGGTACTGACTTTCGAGGCCGAGGGCGCCGCAGGCCAGAGCGTGAAGGTGACCGCTTCGGGCGAGGGGATTACCTGGAGCGCCGCGGTTGATGAGGCTGCCAAAGAGTGGATAACCCTCTCTGCGACGGAAGGAAGCGAGGGGGAGACGACGCTGACCGTTACGGTGCAGGACAATCCCGACACGGCGGAACGTTCTGCGAACGTCACCCTGACGCCGAGTGTGGAGTCGGTAGGCCCGAAGGCCATCCGCGTGACGCAGGAGGCCAAGGTGCTGCCGCCGTCGCTGACGATGACCTATAAAGGAGGTACGCTTCCTGAAGAGGGCTTTGTTTCCGATTATATCGGTCGTGGGCATTTCTCTGTTGACGTTTGTCCCGTTAATGTGTCTTGGAATGTCCGGACGGAATATGTTTCGGGCGGAACCGGATGGCTGCAGGTGGATAAATTCGAGAGTGCGCAGTCGAGCGCTATCATTATCGATTTTGGTCTTAACAGAAACGATTCGCCCGACCCGCGTACCGCCCGAGTAGTAGTAACGACGGATGCGGAGGGGGTCGGTCCGTTCGAGATTCCCGTTACACAGGAGGGAAAGCCCGATTTCCAGAGCACCATACTGGAGGATATGGAACTTACGTCTCTGACGCACTGTTATGCGAATGTCTCTCCGAATCACGATGGGCGCGACCTGCCTTATACACGGTGGGATTTGCGGTTCATGTCCGAAGATGTTTCGTATGAGAATTCCAAAGGCGCTTTCTTTGGAACGGGCGACAGGCTGACCGTCGACTTGGTGTCAGAGCCTATCTGGGTGAACGACGATGCGGAGTATTATCTGCCGGACGGAACCTATACGGTGGTGGCAAATTTCAATAGTGACGAGAACCTTCGGGTACCGGGCAGTGTCAGTGCGGGAGCATTTACTTTTTCCCATCCGCGATTTACCAATGGTACGTGGTATGTACGTATTGAGGACGATGCCTATCCCGGCGGCCAGGCGGCGATAACTGAAGGCACCATGACCGTGAGCCGGACGGGCGAGGAGTATGTCATCACGTTCGAGTTCGTGAGCGATGCCGGTTTCGCTGTGACCGGGACGTATGAAGGAACCTTGGAACTCCATCCGGATGCTTGAATCATAATGCGTTTCATCGCGCGGTAAGGCACGCGCTTTCCCGGCAGGAGGGGATATTACCCTCTCCTGCCGGGATTTTTTGCTGCCGGTTCGGAATAGAAGGGCGGACGGAAGGAACGGAAGACAGACGGCGCAGTCGGCGGAAAATCCGGGGAGGAAACAGCGCGGGAAAGAGGAAAAACCGTTTCCCTCGGCATCCGTTCGTTCCGTTTCGGCCGGATAAAAAGCCCCGTACCCTCACGGGCCGGGGCTTCCGCCAAATAAACTTACTCCTATCTAATTCCTAACAAAAGCAGTGTGGTTTTCGGGAGGGTAGAGCTCGCCGCCGACGATGTATGTCTTGGCCGTGCTGCCGGTCGTATATGTTCCCGTGTGGTATTTCTCCGTTTCGATGTACTCCCCGACGCCGTCCTTGCGGTCCATGTTGGATTTCAGTTTGATGTCGATGCTCTCTTCCCCTTCGGGTACGAGGTCGGCGATACGGAAAGAGGCCAGTCCCGTGTCGCTCACGACGTACCGTCCGTTCCCTTCCACTTCACCCATGGCGTTGTGGCGCAGTTCGAGATATACGGAATCGGTCGCCGGGCGCGTGTCGTCCCACACGAGGTTTATCATGTGCGGCTGTCCGTTCTCGTAGCGGAAGTATTCGAAACCGATGTTGATATAGTTGCCGGAGAATGCCGCCGTGACGACGCGTATCAGGTCGTGCCCGATGCTGTCGCTGCGGTGCGGGTCGTCTTCGAGCAGGAAACTCTTCCGGACTATCGGCACCGCGTGGATGTCGTTGAAGACGAGGACGCGTATGTCGTAAACGGTCTGTTCCGGTGTGGAGTAGGAGCTCACGTAGTCGCCGTTGCCGGGCAGAATGTTGTATTTGAAATAGACCCTTTCGCCCCTCTCTATCTCCTTGCTCCCATTGTACTCCAGGACGCGGAGCAGCACGCCGTCGTCTCTCGTTATCTCGAAATAACCGTCGTAGTCCGTGCGCGTTATCTCCCCGAAGCCGTTGTAAACGATGTCGGTGGGCGGTGCCGCGCCCGCAAGCTCCTTGCTGCATGAGGAGAGTGCGGCGACTGCCGCAGCGAAGGTCAGGAGCACCGTGATGTATTTAGTCCAATTTTTCATTCTTTTCGGCTTTGCCGGCGCGGCCGTTCGCGGGTCGGCGCCGTTCCGTCTATACGTCCATTTTATGTAATGACGCTAATATATATTATTCTGTTGCACGGGCGGTGAAAAAAATGGATTTTTTCTCCTTGCCGCCCGGCCGTCGGAGTCTCAGAGGCCGAACCGTACGCCTACCTTGACGGAAAAACTGGTCGGATGGACGGTACGGTAGCTTGCCGGCTGGTCTTTCTGCCGGAAATAGTATCCGACTCCCGGTTCCACGTAAAGGCCTATGTGCCTGTTGAAATTGTAGCTGACTCCGGCTGCGGCGCTTACCGAGAACTGTACGCCCTTGATGCGGCGGAGGGTCGATTCCCTACCGCTGTCGCCCGCATCGGCGAATCCCTGCGTCTCGCGCCAGGCAACGCCTTTTTCGACCATGCCGCCTCCCTGGACGTAGAAACCGAATCCGCCCGCGCGGTAGAATGTATAGGTCAGCCCGACCGGTACGCCGATGTAGTGGAGCTCGCGCGTGATATGCGCCGTACCCGCCGAGAACGACTGTTCGGAGGAGGAGTAGAGATAGGAGTAGTTGAGTCCCGTGGTCAGGGCGAGCCGTTCGCCCAGCGGGACGGAGAGCGACAGTCCCACGTTGAGCGGCATCCGGTGCTGGAGCCGTACTTCCTCCGTGACAGGCCCCGTGGGGGCGAGTACCGGGCGGCCGTTCTCCTCGTGCAGTCCGGACTGGAGCGTCATGCCTCCGTCGGAGGTCTGTTTGATGAGCATGCCGGCCGATGCGGCCCTGTCCGGGTCGTTCGTTACGCTGTTTCCGGCGAAAGTGCCGAAGTTGCCCGCATAGACGGAACCGGCCACCTTCCGGCGGGGTGCTCCGCCGTACTCCCGAGCGATGGCCCGCTCCCAATAGGCATCTGTGTTCCTCCGCAGTTCCGCGGCGGCCGAACCGGGCGAGGGGTAGGCAGGGCGTTTCCGGCTGCGGCCCCGCTGTCCGTTTCGGTCGCCCTCCCGTACGGCGGGGGGGGCGTCCCGCGCCTCCGTATCCTTTCCGGCCGGGGCGTTCTCCTGTCCTGCGGCCGCAGTCTGTCTTTCCGGGACGGTGTCCTCTCCGTCTGTTTTCGCGACGGCCCGTACCGGCTGCGGGGTGTTTGCTCCGGACACGGTCTGCGGAGGCTCGGAACCGGCGTCCGTATCGGGTACGGCCGTATCCCCTGTTCCGTCGGGCAGTACGACTGCGGTCTGCCGTACCGCTGCCTCTTCCGTGATACCGGCCGGTCGGGAGAGGTAAAGGGCCGTGACCAGTACCCCGGCCAGCAGTGCCGCCGCGACGGCATACCCGTACGCATGCCGGATGCGTTGCCGCTTGCGGGGGGCTGCACCGGCTGCGGCGAGCGTCTCCTCTATCCGCTGGAAAAGCTCCCGGGGCGGCTCTTCTTCGTAGCCGCGCAGGGCATCTCCTATCCGTTTGTCGAAATCCTTATCTGTCATCTTTCCGTATTCTCTTTATCCGTGCCGCCCCGCGGGATGCGCCGGGCGGTCGCATGTCGTCTTTCATCTGCCGGCCCCGCGGCCGTCCGTCTTGCGCGGCGGCGTGCCTGTATGGAGCCTTCTGCCCAGTATCTCTATCAGTTTCATCCTCGCCCGGAGGTATTGCGAGCGGGTGGTCGCCTCGCTTATTCCCAGCATCTCCGCAATTTCGGCATATTCGTACTCCTCTACCGCCCGCAGATTGAAGATGGTTCGGTACCCTTCCGGCAGGGTGTCCACGCACGCCTTTATCTCTCCCGCCGAAAGTTCGTCGAGGACCGTCGGCGGTACGGAGCTGCGGAGGTTCGCCGCGCTCACTTCATCGGCTCCCTCCAGCGGGTTCCTGCGGCGGAAATAGGACATGACCGTATTGACGAATATCCGTCTGCACCAACCCTCGAACGGTCCGTCGCCGCGGTAGTCGCCTATGCGCGTATAGAGCGTCACGAAACCGTCGTGCAGCAGGTCTTCCGCCGTGGAAGCGTCGCTCACATAGCGCCTTATGACGCCATACATCGGACTGCCGTAGCGTACGTACAGTTCGCGGCGAGCCTCCGCGTTCCCCCTGCGGCAACCCTCTATTATCTCTTCCAGTGTCAAAGACGGTCAGTGATTCGTTAATAAGATGCTTTTGCAGTACGTTTTGTTGCATCCGGGTAACAATTTTACGCATTTTTTCCCGGCCGTTCAAGTTCCGGATAGCTCATTGGCAAATTTTGCTTACCTTTAAGCCGTATAAATACGCATATTATGGAAGCAAAGAAGATAGGCATAGCATCCGACCATGCCGGATACGAGATGAAGGAATTCCTCATCGGATACCTCGAAAGCAAAGGATACGAAGTGTATGATTTTGGAGCTCCGAGCGCCGAAAGTTTCGATTATCCCGATTCGGCCCATCCCCTCGCATGCGCCGTCGAGAAGGGCGAACTGCCCATGGGCATCGCACTCTGCGGCAGCGGCAACGGCATCTCCATGACGCTCAATAAACACCAGGGTATCCGTGCGGCCCTCTGCTGGACGCCCGAATTGGCCGAGCTCGCCCGCAGGCACAACGATGCCAATATCTGTTCGCTGCCGGCGCGTTTCATAGACAATATGCAGGCTGCGGCTATCGTGGACGCATACCTCGGAGCCGAATTTGAAGGGGGACGTCACCAGCGCCGGATAGACAAGATACCTTTCAGGGGAACGTGCTGACGCTCGCCGGTCGTACCAACGGAAAGACCCTATGAAGGAGATAGACGTATACAAGGTGCTCGAAGGCAAGAATCCGAAGCTTGCCCGTCGCGTCCCGCGTTTCGTCGTCGATTATCTTCGCCGTACCATACACGAGCGGGAGGTGAACGAGATTCTGGCGAGATTCGGAGACCTGGAGGGGATAGCGTTCGTACGGGCCGCCCTCGGGTACATGAATGTCCGCTATCATTCGGTCGGTATGGAGCGGCTGAACCCCGAAGGACGTTACGTGTTCGCTTCGAACCATCCGTTCGGAGGAATGGACGGACTGATGCTGGCCGACGAGGTGGCGCGTTATTTCGGCGATGTCCGGGTGGTGGTGAACGACCTGCTGATGTACCTCGGCCCGCTCAGGGGACTGTTCGTGCCGGTGAACAAGCACGGCCGTCAGGATGCCGGAAGCGTGGAGGCTTTCAATAACGCTTTCGCATCCGATGTGCCGATAGTGACCTTCCCCGCCGGGCTCTGTTCGCGCCGCCGCCGCGGGGTCGTGCGCGACCTCGAATGGAAGCCCAATTTCGTGAAGAAGGCGGCCGCTTACGGCCGGGATGTGGTGCCTGTCTATTTCAACGGCAGGCTCTCCGACTTCTTTTACCGGCTGTCGAACCTGCGTACCGTGCTCGGCATCAAGGCCAATATCGAGATGCTCTATCTTGCCGACGAGATGTTCCGTCAGGCAGGCAGCGATTTTGAAATCATCATCGGGAGACCGATACCGTCCGCTTCCCTGCTGGAGGGAAGGACGCCGGGGCAGGCGGCCGATTACGTCAGGCGCGCCGTGTACGCGCTGGGGAGAGGCTGACGATTTCCCTCTCCTTCGGGCGGTCTGCGAGCGCGGCCGGAGGCGGGCCTTTCCGTGCAGTTGTCTCAGTGTTCATCCATACAATAAAACGGATACCATGAAACCGATAATAGAAGCCGTACCGAAGGAACTCATCGAACGGGAACTGACCGAGGAGCGCCTGCTGCGTGCCACCAACAATGCGGGAAACTTCATTTACACGATAAAGGCGGCGGAGGCTCCCGACATCATGCGGGAGATAGGCCGTCTGCGTGAGCTCGCATTCCGGCAGGCCGGGGGCGGTACGGGGAACGAGGTGGATGTTGACGAACAGGACCTGGCTCCGGACGGTTATACGCAGTTGTTCGTATGGGACCCGGTAGCCCGTGAAATCCTTGGCGGCTACCGCTACATTATCTGCGACTCCCCTTATCCGAAAAATCTCTCGACGGAACACTATTTCCGTTTCAGCGACAGGTTCCGGCAGGAGGTGCTGCCTTATACCATCGAGTTGGGACGTTCGTTCGTGCAGCCGCGCTATCAGCGTACCCGCGATGCAAAGAGCCTCTATGCGCTCGACAACCTGTGGGACGGACTCGGTGCGCTGATAGTGGAGAATCCCGACAAACAGTATTTTTTCGGCAAGGTGACCATGTACGGGCACTATGACAAGGAGGCGCGCAACATCCTGATGTATTTCCTGCAGAAATATTTTCCGGACAGGGACGGCCTGCTCGAACCGCTCTATCCCGTCGAGATGAACATCGACGTGCCGGCCATGGAGCGGATATTTGCCGGAGGAAGTTATATGGACGACTACCGGACACTCGTCAATGAACTGCGCAAGCGGGACGAGTTCATTCCGCCGATGATAAATTCATACATGAATCTGTCGCCTTCGATGAAGGTTTTCAGCACCGTACACAATCCCGATTTCGGAGAGGTGGAGGAGACGGGCATCCTCGTCCGGATAAAGGACATCTACCCGGAGAAGGCGGAGAGGCATACGCGCGGCCTGCTGAAGAAGCTGAAGAAGCGGATAAAATCGGTTTCGGGCGGCGAGTGAGCCGGGCCGGCACGCTGCGGGCGTTTGCGGAAGCTGCGGTTTGGGCTGCGGCGGCATACATTGCCGCCGCAGCTCTTTTACGGGGGGCGGTATGGCGGAAGTGTCGGAGGAGCGGAGTCCGTTCGGAAGTACCTGCCCCCGTATCCGGTACCGGGGACGGATTATGATATGCGCGGGTTTCTGATTAATTTTGCGGTATGAACGGGAAGACCATCACGGAGGAGCAGTTGCTCGAAGCCCTGCGGAGGTATTGGGGGTACGGTTCGCTGCGCGGAACGCAGTCCCGGACGATTCGGTGCGTGCTCGAAGGCCGGGATACCCTTTCGCTGATGCCTACCGGTGGCGGCAAGTCGCTGACCTACCAGCTTCCCGGTCTGCTGATGGAGGGGCTGTGCGTGGTCGTGACGCCTCTCGTGGCGCTGATGAAGGACCAGGTCGATTCGCTGCGCCGCCGCGGTATCCCGGCGGTCGCCATCCACTCCGGCATGAGTCCGCGCAACATCGACATCACGCTCGACAATTGCGTGTACGGCGACATCAAATTCTTGTACGTCTCTCCCGAACGGGTGGCGGGCGAACTGTTCGCGGCCCGGCTGGCCAAGATGAACGTGAATCTGATAGCGGTGGATGAGGCGCACTGTATCTCGCAATGGGGGTACGACTTCCGTCCGGCTTACCTGCGTATCGCCCGGATGCGCGACATCCTGCCGGCGGTGCCCGTGCTCGCGCTGACGGCTTCGGCTACGGAGCCTGTGGCGCAGGATATCATGGAGAAGCTGGCGTTCCGCGAGCCCAACGTCGTCCGGAGCGATTACGCCCGGCCGAACCTGTCGTTTTCCGTCCGGCATACGGATGACCGGAAGGGGCAGTTGCTGCGGGTGATAGGGAATGTGCCGGGGAGCGGAATCGTCTATGTCCGGACGCGTGACGCCGCGGAGCTGCTTGCCGCGGAGCTGAAGGAGGAGGGTATTGCGGCCGAGTATTACCATGCGGGGCTGCCTCATGGCGAGCGGACCCTGCGGCAGAACGAATGGACGGCGGGAAAGACGCGGGTGATGGTGGCCACCAACGCATTCGGCATGGGAATCGACAAGCCCGACGTCCGCTTCGTGGTGCATTACGGGCTCTGCGCTTCGCTGGAGGAGTATTATCAGGAGGCCGGGCGGGCCGGAAGGGACGGCCGTCGTTCCTATGCCGTGCTCATCGTCGCTTCCGACGACCGGGAGCGTTTGACACGCCGTTTCTCCTCCGAATTTCCCACCATAGCGCAGATAAAGGATATCTATGTCCGGTTGATGAATTATCTCGGGGTGGCCATCGGGGAGGGGAAATTCTGCTCGATGGCGGTGAACCTGTACGATTTCTGTGCCCGTAACCGTCTCTTCATGGGAACGGTGCAGAATGCGCTGAAGATGCTCCAGCAGAACGGTTACCTCGTCTTCACGGACGACGAGGAGAATCCCGCACGGCTTATGTTCTGTGTCAGCCGCGACGACCTCTATTCGCTGCGTGTCGAACGCGAGGACCTCGACAATATCCTGCGCACCATTCTGCGGCTCTATACCGGTGTATTTACCGGTTTGCGCCCGGTGGATGTGCAGGAGATGGCCATCTATACCGGTTATACCGAAGAGCGCGTGATGGAGCTGCTCAAGACGTTGTGGCGCCTGCATGTGATACGGTTCGTCCCCAAGAACCGCAGCCCCATGGTATTCCTGACCGACAATCGGCTCCCGGATGCCGACGTGTACATTTCGCCGGGGAGTTACCGGGCACGCAAGGAGACGGCCGCCCGGCGGCTGGAGGCCGTGTTCGCCTATGCTGCCGATACGGAGCGGTGCAGGAGCGTGGTCTTGCAGGAGTATTTCGGACAGAAGGATGCCCGGCCCTGCGGGGTGTGCGACATCTGTCTTGCGCATAGGAAGCGGGGGACGGTCGGGGAGGGGATGGCCGGCGAGATTCTGAAAAGAATCCCGGCCGGCGGAATAAGTCCGAAAGATTTGGCCGGACAGTTCGCTGCCGCGCCCGAAAAGGTGGCCGCAGCGGTCGATGCGCTGGCCGCGGAGGGTAAAATTTCGGTCATGCCGAACGGATTACTCGTGATTAATCGGTAACTTTGCAGACCGCCCGGTTGGCGGTTTTGCCTGTATGCTTGTACGATGAGCTGTTTCCGGAACAACATAACGAATGAAGAGATAACCGCGATGCCGAAGTGCGCTTTCCCCGGTACGGTCGAGATTGTCGATACGGAGGAGAAGGCCGTTGCGGCGTGTGCGTACCTCATGGCCCAGTCGGCGCTCGGATTCGATACCGAGACGCGGCCGTCGTTCAAGGCGGGCGTGTCGAACCGGACGGCGCTTCTGCAACTCGCTTCGGCCGACCGTTGTTTCCTCTTCCGCCTTTCGCAGATGAAGTTCGTGCGCGAGGTGGCGCGGGTGCTCGAAAGCGGCGACGTGGTGAAGGTAGGGGCTGCCGTGCGCGACGACATCAAGGGGCTGCAAAGGCTCCGTTGGTTCAGGCCGCAGGGGTTCGTGGACCTGCAGAGTGTTGCGGGGGAGTGGGGCATCGAGGAGAAGAGCGTCCGCAAGCTCGCGGCGATAGTGCTCGGCAGTTCGGTTTCCAAGGCGCAGCGGCTGAGCAATTGGGAAGCGGCCACTCTCACGAAAGCGCAGATAGGGTATGCGGCGACGGATGCCTGGGTCTGTCTGGAGATATATAACAGATTAATGAAGGAACCCAGATGACGAAGATATTCCTGAAACGCGGCAAGGAGGAGTCACTCGGCCGTCGCCACCCGTGGGTCTTTTCGGGAGCCATCGAACGGATGGAGGGGGAGCCCGCCGAAGGCGATGTGGTGGATGTCTATTCGCGGCAGGGGGAGTTCCTTGCCAGGGGCCATTATCAGATAGGTTCCATCACGGTGCGGATACTGACTTTCGTGCAGGAGGAGATTGACGCCCGGTGGTGGCTGGAGCGGTTGCGTGCCGCTGTCGGGGTGCGTCGGGCCGTCGGGCTTGTCGGGAATCCGATGACGGACTGTTATCGTCTCGTGCACGGCGAAGGCGACGGATTGCCCGGACTCGTCGTGGATATTTACGGCGATACGGCGGTGGTACAGGCCCACAGCGTCGGCATGTACCGTTCGCGCGATGCGGTATGCGATGCCCTACGGAGGGTTTACGGCGGTGCCTTGGCGGCTGTCTACGACAAGAGTGCGCAGACACTTCCCTATAAGGCCGATACGGGGGCCTGCGACGGCTATCTGTATGGCGGAGACGGTACGACGGAGCGGATTGTCACCGAAAACGGCAACCGGTTCCATGTCGATTGGGGCGCCGGCCAAAAGACGGGCTTCTTCCTTGACCAGCGGGAAAACCGGGAACTCGTCCGGCGTTACAGCAGCGGGCGTGCCGTACTCAATACGTTCAGTTATACCGGCGGTTTCTCCGTATACGCTCTGGCGGGCGGGGCGGAACGGGTCGTATCGGTGGACAGCTCGGCCGGTGCCGTCCGCCTCGCGGAGCGGAATGTCGCGCTCAATTTCGGCGACGGCGCACCGCACGAGGGGGTGGCGGTCGATGCGTTCGATTACCTGAAAGGGATGGACGGCAGTTTCGACCTCGTCATTCTCGACCCTCCGGCCTTCGCGAAGCACCACAAGGTGCTGGGCAACGCCATGAAAGGTTATATGCGCCTGAACGCAAGGGCGCTCTCGCAGATAGCTCCCGGAGGTATTCTCTTTACTTTCAGTTGTTCGCAGGCGGTGAGCCGCGAACTTTTCCGAACGGCGGTCTTCACGGCGGCTGCCGTTGCGGGGCGCAATGTCAGGATACTTCATCAACTGACGCAGCCTGCTGACCATCCCGTAAATATCTACCATCCGGAGGGGGAGTACCTGAAGGGGTTGGTGCTGTACGTGGAGTGACCGTCCGCCGTGCAGCGGATGCATCGGCACATAACCTCCCTTGCTTCCGGTCTGGAACGGCAATGACGGCGGACAGGGGAAGCGCCGACGGTTTTGTTCGTGCGGATGCGTGGAGCGGACGGACTATTTGACTGCTTCGCTGAGTTCGGTGCCGGGGCGAAACTTGACGACGTTTTTGGCTGCTATCCGGATAGGGGCTCCGTTGCGCGGGTCCCGTCCGGTTCGTGCATGTTTTCTCTCTATTGCGAAGGTGCCGAATCCGGCCAGGGTGACTTTTTCGCCGCTGATGAGCGCGGCGGTTGTTATTTTCATGAAAGCCTCCAGGCTCCTTTTCGCTTCGCCTCTGGATATTCCCGCTTCCGAGGAGATGGATTCGATTAACTGCGTCTTGTTCATTTTAAGTCGGTCTTGCGATGGTGATACGGATGGTTCGGCGGGCAGGGGGCACGTTGCCGCCCGTTCCACAAAATAACTAAAAATAATCTCCAAATCCAAACCTTGTCGTTTCGTCTCGCGGTATTAAGCGAGGGGCTGTGCCTGCGGCGCCGTCCGCAGATACAGACCGTTGACATGCCGTAGGACGGGGCCGGGCTGTGCGGCGGGCGGAGCGGCATCGTGGGGAGATAACCTGTCGGTATGGCTGCGGAACGGTGCCGTACCGTCCGGTCACCGGTTTGGATAAGTCGAAAAGAGGTTATACTTTTGTGTCCGGAAAGATGGCAGAGTGGTCGATTGCGGCGGTCTTGAAAACCGTTGAGCTGCAAGGCTCCGGGGGTTCGAATCCCTCTCTTTCCGCAGAAGACGGCCGGGAAGATGTAAGACGCGGTGCCGGAATACGAGAGGCGACAGCAGGAAGATTTGCTGGTCGCCTTTCGTGTTTTATGTTTTATGCCGTTCCCGGCAGGGAAGGCGTTCCCTGTTTGCCGGGGCAATGAGCAGCGCACATTGTTGCATGCTTGCCGGAGGGTCGTTTGGCGGAAAGACAGTGAAATGATTGGAACGGACGCATCCATGTTGTCTTGAGATATTTGACCGTTGCGGGAGGCAGGGTCGGTCGGCCCGTGTTGTGGGTGCAGGCCCGGACGGGGCCTGGCTTGTGGCCTTGCGGCCCGTTTTCGTTGCGGACTGTGTTTTTTCGGGTGTTGGGAACCAACCGTATGGCGGGTGTGGATTGCCGGACCGGTATGGAAGAGCGTTGCTGTTTTCGGTGAAATTAAAATTCTATCGCCTTTTTAAATCTTTTACCGGTTTTCTGCCGTCATATGAGTGAACGGCTGTAAGTAGAATTTATGATTGGAAAAAGATTGGATGAACTGGAGCGTGTGATTGAGCTCTATCAGGATGCGTTGTTCCGTTTCGCTTTTTTCCGTACCGGTTCCCTGGCGGATTCGCAGGATATCGTACAGAATGTGTTTCTCAAAATGGTTGACAGCAGTCGCGACCTTGCGCATGTCGGGGATTTGAAAAACTATCTGTTTCGGTGTGTCTCGAATGCCTGCTGCGATTGGACGGAAAAAAGGCGGCACACCGGGACTCTTTCGCTGGAAAGCGTGGGTGTTGCAGACGAAACCGGTACGGAGGAGGAGTGGATGCATGAATACGTGCGTATCGGCAGCATGCTGGAGGGTCTGCCTGCAAGGCAGGCGGAGGTCGTGCGAATGAGATGTGTGGATGGACTTCGGTTTGCGGAGATAGTCGATATGCTTGGCGTTTCGCTACCGACTGTCAAATCGAGGTTCAGGTATGGTATTGAAAAAATGCGAACGATTGAAAAAAAGGGAAAGCTATGAAATGCGATGATTTCAAAGATAAGTGCGGAGACCTGTCCGATGGAGAAGTCTCTGCGGAGATGCGGATGCATATGGCTCATTGTGAGGAGTGCGCAGCGTATTATCGGTTAATGCGTTCGTTGGAGCCCAAGGCGGTTCCTGTGGCGCCGGGAACGCTGAAGCGGGAAGTGCTGGCCCGTGCCGCCGCGAAGCACAGAAAACGCCCGGCGGTCGCAGTCCGGCGGATTGGTTATGCCGCCGCAGCCGTGGTATTGGTTGCCGCGGCAGTGTGGATGGCCGTATTGGCCGGTCCTTCGGAAGCAATGGCTTCAGCGGCACAGTTGAACAGTTCGCTGCGCGGGATGGATAGGGTGGAAAATATGGTGATGGAGGTGAAGGTTCGTACGATGCCGGCAGAGGGTTTCGGCAGTATCGACCTTGAAGCGGACTTTACGGACCATATCCTGACGGTATTGTTCGGGGATACCTGCCGGTGGCGGCTTGAAAAGGCAGGCCGTACGGCAGTGTGCGATGGCCGGAGGAAATACATGTGGTTGGCCGACAGTCGGTCGGGAGTAACGGGGCCGGTCGGGAGTAACTTCGAAGAGTGGTTTGCGGTGCTCCTCGACCCTCGTTTGGTGCTCATGAAAGAGAAGGAAGCAGCCGAAGCGCACGAAGGTGTCCGGTATTCTGTGCGCGACGAAGGCGATGAGGTGTTGTTGACTGTGAGGGCGAAGGCGCGTGGTGATTTTAGAAACGACTATCTGTTCAATGGCTCGATTGACGAATCCGATACCCGTCGTGAATATCGTTTCGATAGTGCAACCAATTTGTTGAAGGGATTGAAGGTCTACGTGCTTGACGGTCGCCGTGAGGTATTGGTTTTGGAGGTCGCTGCCGTCGGTTACAATGTCCTTGTCGATGAGAAGGCTGTCGTTTCCCTGCCGGAGGGGTATGTGTGGCGGGATGTAGATGGACGGTATGCTGCGGCTATGTATCCGTCCGATTCGGCGGAGGAGACCGTTGTTCGGCTGTTTCAGGCATTCCGCGACCTCCGGCTCGATGTGGCGGACGGTATGTTGGCCGTTCTTTATGACCGGGAGGGGTTGTTGGAACGTTACGGCGGGGCGGAGCTGATGCACGTCGGGAGTGCCTTCCGTTCCGGACTCTATCCGGGGCTCTTCGTCCCGGTGGAGGTCGTTCTGAAGGACGGTTCGCGTGAATCTCTGTGTCTGGCGCTGAGGAACGACAATCCCCGTCGGGTATGGATAGTGGATGGCGGTTTCTGACGGGGCTTGCGTCCGGATAATGTGTAGTGGTTTGTGTTGGCCGCCGCGGGTACTTCGGTATCTGCGGCGGTTTTGCGGCGGATTGGGCGGAGGCTTTTGGCGTGAAATGTGCATGGAACAGGATATAACCGAAAAAACAGGTATAGTTATGAAAGGCGGATTTTTGTGTGCCGCGCTCCTCGCAGGGGCGTTGGCCGTCGCTTTCCCGGAGAGGGCGGAAGCGTGTACGAGAGTGGTTTATATGGGGCCCGACGGAACCGTACTGACGGCCCGTTCCATGGACTGGAAGGAGGACAGCCGGAGCAATTTGTGGATATTCCCGCGCGGTATGGAGCGCAGCGGCGAAGTGGGGGGCAATCCCCTGACGTGGACCTCCCGGTACGGCAGCGTGGTGACTTCGGCATACGATATATGCAGTACCGACGGCATGAATGAGGCGGGACTCGTGGCGAATCTGCTGTGGCTCGCCGAATCGGCCTATCCGGAGTGGGACGGTTCCACGCCCGGCCTTTCCATCGCAGCATGGGTACAGTACATACTCGATACCTGTGCGACCGTGGACGAGGCGGTGGCGGAGATGGAGAGCGGACGGTTCGAGGTGGTCTCCGGCATGATGCCGGACGGTTCGAGAATGGCTACCCTGCACCTCTCCGTATCGGATGCCGCGGGCGACAGTGCCATATTCGAATATGTGGACGGGGCTCTGTCCGTTCATCACAGTCCGGCATACAGGGTGATGACTAACTCGCCGCTGTTCGACCGGCAGCTGGCTCTGGACGATTATTGGCAGAACATCGGCGGACTGACCTTCCTGCCCGGAACGAACAGGGCGGCCGACCGCTTCGTGCGGGCCTCCTTCTATGTGGATGCGCTTCCGCAGACAGCCGATACCCGGCAGGCGGTTGCCGGCATATTCAGCGTCATACGCAATGTCTCGGTTCCGCTCGGCATCAGCGTTCCCGACCAGCCCAATATCTCCTCCACCCGCTGGCGGACGGTGTCCGACCAGAAGAACAGGGTGTATTATTTCGAATCCACGCTTTATCCCAATATTTTCTGGGTGGATATGAAGGATGTGGATTTTTCGGAGGGGGCGCCGGTCAGGATGCTCGACCTGGTGGGCGGCCGGACTTATGCCGGTAATACGGCTTCTCTCTTCGTGGAGGCAGAGCCTTTCGAGTTCGAGCGCGTGGATTAGGCCGCAGAGTTTCTCCGTATGAAGCAACCCGGGAAAGGGTTGCTTTTTTTGTCTTCCGCCAGACCGTGTGTGCTCAAACAGCTACGATATCCAAAAATAAGCAACAATTAATAAAAAATTTTAATAGTGTTTATGTGTTTGTATTCCAGTGATGTGTGTCGATGGTTTCGGCGTCTTTCCGGAATGTGAAATATGATGCGTAAAATATGAGGGTGGGATGTCTCGTTATTTATTTGACAATTAACAAGGATTTATCATGAAACTCAAACAGACAAAAGCACTCGAAAACGCCCTCGCACGCGGCCTGCTGGCTTCGCAGAGGGCCGGCGGCGGCAATCCCGTTGACCGAGCGTTTCTTTTCCTGCTTGAAGAGGGTAATTGTCACGCAGCCCACATCCTGGGCAAATTCATCAAAAGTTGGGAGTCGTACCAAATAAAGGTGAGGATTGAGAAGGATTTGGAAAGCGCGACGCAGGAGAACATCGCGGCCGACAGAAAACTATACGACAATCTGATGGCGGCGCTCCGAAAGGTATGCGCCGAATTCGGGCAGGAAGGGGGCGAGCCGCTCGTCAATACGGGCCATTTCCTGCTTTATCTGCTCCGGAGCAGGAAATTTGCCAGCTCCCGGGTTTTGAGTACGTTCAATATTCCCCGGAATCTGGTGGCGGAGATGATTTCCGACCTGCCGTTCGACGAGGACTACTATATGGAGATGAATGCGCTGCGCAACATCCGTATTCTCCGGATTGATCCCAAGGATACGGGATACGGCGGTACGGCAGGTGACGGCCGGGAGCGGCCGGATGAAGAGGATACGGAACGGAACGACGTCAAGCCCCATGGAAAATCCGTGCTGAAGGAGCTTGAAAAATACGGAACCGACCTGACCGCCGCTGCGGCTGCGGGCGGGGTGGACCCGGTGATTGGGCGGGAGACGGAGATTGACCGGCTCATCCAGATACTCGGCAGGCGCAAGAAAAACAACCCGATACTCATAGGCGAGGCGGGTGTGGGCAAGAGTGCGATAGTGGAGGGGCTCGCCCTGCGCATCGTTTCGCACGACGTACCGCCGTCACTTTACGGCAAGCGTGTCTTTTCGCTCGATGTGGCGTCGCTGGTGGCAGGCACCAAATACAGGGGACAGTTCGAGGAGCGTGTCAAGGAGTTCATGGAGGGACTGAAAAGAGAGAGGGATGTCATTCTCTTCATTGACGAGATACATACCATCGTGGGAGCAGGTGCCACGCAGGGCGGACTCGATACGGCAAACATCCTCAAACCGGCGCTCGCCCGAGGCGAACTGCAATGTATCGGGGCTACCACGCTCGACGAATACCGGGAGAGCATCGAGCACGACGGGGCGCTTGAGCGGCGTTTCCAGAAGATAGTGGTGGAACCTACTTCCAGGGAGGATACCCTGCGGATTCTCCACAGGCTCCGGGAACGGTACGAGCAGCACCATCACGTCCGGTATTCGGACGAGGCCCTCGCCGCATGTGTGGAGTTGACCGACCGGTATGTGACGGACCGGTATTTCCCCGACAAGGCCATTGACGTGCTCGATGAGGCGGGCTCCAAGGCGCGTCTTTTCGCCCGTCACGAACCCGAGGCCATTTCGGAGCTCGAGGAAGCGCTTCAGGCTGCAGGGGAGGAGAAGCGGTCGGCGGCCAAGGGGATGAATTACGAAGCCGCGGCCAAGGCCCGTATCAGGGAGATTGCGCTTGCAGACAAGATAAAGGAAATCAGGGCTGACTGGCAGCGCGAAGTACGTCTCAGTCCCGGTCTGGTCACGCCCGAAAATATCCGCGAAGCGGTAAGCGCCATGACGGGGATACCGGTACAGGAGGTCTCCGGCGACGAACGGGCCCGACTCAGGGATATGTACGGCCATCTGGCGTCCCGCGTGGTAGGGCAGGACGCAGCTATCGGCAAGGTTACGAAGGCGATACAGCGTTCGCGGGCTGGACTCAAGGACCCGGGCAAACCCATCGGCGTGTTCATGTTCGTGGGGCCTACGGGCGTAGGGAAGACGCTGCTGGCCAAGGAACTTTCGCAGTGGATGTTCGGCAGGCGCGATGCGCTGGTGCGGATAGATATGAGCGAGTATTCCGAGAAACACAACGTGAGCCGCCTCATCGGTTCTCCGCCTGGATACGTCGGATACGGCGAAGGTGGACAACTGACCGAAACGGTACGCCGCCAACCCTATGCGGTGGTGCTGTTCGATGAGATAGAGAAGGCTCATCCCGACGTGTTCAACATCATGCTCCAGCTCTTCGACGAGGGACAGCTTACCGACGGGCTCGGCCGAAAGGTGGATTTCCGGAATACGGTGATAATCATGACTTCCAATGTGGGCTCGCGCCGTGCAGCCTCCCGTCCGCCCGTTATAGGCTACGATGCGCCCGGACTTTGCACCCTGGAGGAACAGAACGGCGACGGTGACTATCGGAGTGCGTTGGAGGATACCTTCGCTCCGGAGTTCATCAATCGCATAGACGATATCGTGGTATTCAATACGCTTTCGCTCGACGACGTGAAGCGCATAGTCGATATCGAGTTCGGGCGGATTGCGAAACGGGCTGCTGCGATGGGCTATACGCTGGAGCTCTCCGAAGATGCCCGCGAGGAGCTTGCGGCGCTCGGCTTCCAGCCGCGTTACGGAGCCCGTTCGCTCCGGCGGATGTTGCTCGAATATGTCGAGGAGCCTCTCGCCGGGATGATAGTGGGCGAGGAGGTCTGCGGAGGGGATACGGTATCGGTCGAGTTTGTCGGCGGACATGTTGCGCTCGTGCGCCGGGCACCGGCGGGTCATCCCCACATAGCATAGGTGAAAGTATAGGGTGCGCTCTGCGTACCGGATGGAATGACTTCCGGCATTCGGACAGGGCCGGTACCGGCGGCTTGCGTGCCGTACCGGCGGGTATTGAGATGGTTTGTGACATGCCGGGAGGAGAGGCGGAAGTCCCGTGGGCTTCCGCCTGATGAAAAGCGAATCCGAGACGGACCGCTTATTCCGGGAAACCGGAACGGGAAATGTTTTTCTCTTCAATATTAGTTTTTGTGTTTGTGGTGCGCCCCCTTGCGCGACGAGGGGGCGCATTTTCAGAGAGGGGCGGTTGCTCCCGATGCAGGGCCGGCTGCGTAAGACGCATTGCCGGTATCGTGTCCACGCAGGTGGAGATTGTTAACGTTTAGAAGAAAGGGATTGGAAAATGAGAAACAGACAGATTCAGGAAGAGAGGATAAAGACCTATTTTCTGGATTCGGCCAAGAATCTGCTCAGGGCGGAGGGGCTGAAAGGCGTGAGCGTACGCAATGTGGCATACCGCGCCGGCTATTCCTATGCGACGCTGTATAACTATTTCAAGGATATCAACGACTTGCTTTTCCGTTGTGTGGAGGATTTCTGTCAGGAGGTCGGCGATTTCGTGGCAGCCCGGACGGAGGGGGGCGCTCCCGGCAGGGAGGGGCTGCGTCGAACGGCCCGGGCTTATGTGGAGTATTTCGTGGAGTATCCGGGAGTTTTCGAGCTCTTCTTTCTGGAGCGGCTCGGCGGCTTCGGCGACCGTACCGAGACGGCGGCCCTTATCACGGGGCTCCTCGGCAGGCTGTGCGAACCCCGTCTGGCGGAATGCATTGCCGACGGAACCTACACGGCCGGAGAGGCGGCTGCCGTGGAGGAGGGGCTTCGCTGCATGCTGCCGGGTATGCTGCTGCTCTACGAGAACAGGCTCGCCCCCGACAATTACGAGGAGTTCATGCAGTCGGTCGATGCGCAGCTCGGCAGGGTAATCGACTGAGGCATGCGGCGGCCGTAGGACAGGGCGCACCGTGGAGACAGGGTGCGCCCTGTGTATGTTCTTCCCTTTCTGCCGGCGTATTATACGGTTGGCGGCTGCGGAAATTTTCAGTACTTTTGCGAGGCTTATAGAACAATGGTTCCGTGTGCCGCTGCTTTTCGGGGGAGGGGTTCTACGCATGACGCTCCGTTGCGGCGGAGTGTCCCGGAGCGGTGGGAACGCTGGCGGGCAGTCTTCCTTGACCGACCGGTACGGACCGGATGCCGCCCGACCGCGAAGAATGCGGAACGGGGCCGCCGGAAGCCCGGCGGGGGCGATGCAAAGGTTTCACTAATGGAAAAATTCAACCGTTCAGGATATTACAGGCGGGTATTGACTCTTGCCTTTCCCGTCATACTTTCGCAGGCGGGACAGATACTCGTACAGCTTGTGGACAACGCCATGGTAGGCCGGCTCGGTGCCGTGCCGCTTGCGGGCGTGTCGTTTGCCAACGCGGTGTTTTTCATGCTTTTCGTCCTCGGGACGGGGATGTCGCTCGGACTGACGCCACTGGTCGGAGAGATGTACTCCGTGAGTAACCATCGCAAGTCGGCCGCCTATCTTCAGAACTCCATCCTCTTCTACGGCTGCATGGGCGTCTGCATCTTTCTGCTGGCCATGGCCGTGCGTCCCTTCATGTGGCACATGGGACAGTCGCCCGAGGTTGTCCGGCAGGCCGTGCCGTACTTCGGCTATGTGGCCGTTTCGGTCATCCCATTCATGGTGTTTGCATCCTTTAAGCAGTTCCTCGAAGGGGTGGGCAACACCAAGGTGGCGATGGCGATAATCATCACTTCCAACGCCATCAATGTCGTCTTTAACTGGCTGTTCATCTACGGTCATTGGGGGTTTCCCGAGATGGGTGCCGCAGGGGCCGGACTTGCGACACTGATTTCCCGTGTATTGACACCCGTTCTCATCATCGTCTATTTTTATCGCCGCGACAGTTTCTACCGCTATTTCAGATTGTTCCGCAGGGAGAATTTCTCATGGGAGATGATACGTTCCCTTATCCGCGTGGGGGCGCCGATATCGCTCCAGATGTTCATGGAGGGCAGTGCCTTTGCCCTGACGGGCATCATGATGGGATGGGTGGGAACGGTGGAGATGGCCGGCAACCAGATAGCTTCGGTGATTTCCAATTTCGCCTTCATGATAATCCTGGGAATCGGTTCTGCCGTCACGATATGCGTCAGCCATGCCTACGGCCAGCGCGACTGGTGCGAGATAAGGCGCTATGCGGGGACGGCATACCGGCTGGGTCTGATGTGGAACGCCGTGACGGCGCTGCTGTTCATTTCGCTGCGGCGCTATATTCCGATGCTCTTCACCTCCGACCCGGAAGTGATAGAGATGGCGGCCCGTTTTCTGGTGTTCGTCGCCGTGTTCCAGATATCGGACGGCCTGCAGGCGAGTTCGGTCGCCATTCTGCGCGGTATTCAGGACGTAAAGAGCATCATGTGGATATCATTCATCTCCTACATCGTCATCAGCCTGCCGATAGGGTACTGCCTCGCGTTCGGTACGGAGGTCGGTGCTTCGGGATTGTGGATGGGGCTCATCATAGGCCTGGCAGTCGCTGCGGTACTTTACAATGCCCGTTACCGGAAGCAGATGAAGCGCAGTGCGTCCGTTGTGCATGCGGAATAAAAACAGCATGGAAAAAGGGGCTCGGCAGCGGTATTTATCCGCAGTCTGAGTATCTTTGTAAAATACGGGGAAGGGTGTGCGGCTCCCCGGCGGCTTAGCCGTATATCCGCTTTTCATACGTTTGACAAATACGGAACGACAAATGGAACTGTTTCAAGATAAGAAAGATAAAAAGGACTGTACGCTCGATATGGGCAGGGGCTGCGAATTTTGCGGCTGTGGAGGCGAGGAGCTCTCCGCCGGCGTATGCGAGGGCTGCTTCAAACTGCATGTGACCGACTGGCTGAAAGATTACCCCGACACGCTGCCCGGCGACATATACGAGGTGCGGTTCAAGAATACCCGCAGAGGATACTACCAGAATGTCAACGGTCTCTCTCTGAAAGAGGGCGACATCGTGGCCGTAGAGGCCGCTCCGGGGCATGATATCGGCATCGTCTCCCTGTCGGGCGATATGGTGGCCAGGCAGATGCGCCGCGTGGGCTTCAATCCGCAGAACGGCGAGTTCAAGAAGATTTACCGCAAGGCCAAGCCGTATGACATCGAGAAGTGGCAGGAGGCCATCGCCCTCGAACACGGTACGATGATAAAGGCGAGGCAGATAGCCGCCGAGATGAATCTCAACATGAAGATAGGCGATGTCGAATATCAGGGTGACAAGATAAAGGCCATCTTTTACTATATCGCCGACGAGCGGGTGGATTTCCGCGAGCTTATCAAAGTTTTCGCGGAGGTCTTTCACATACGGGTGGAGATGAAGCAGATAGGTGCGCGGCAGGAGGCCGGGCGCATCGGAGGCATCGGTTCCTGCGGCCGCGAACTGTGCTGCGCTTCTTGGATATCGAGTTTCATGTCCGTGACCACCAATGCCGCCCGTACGCAGGACATATCGCTCAATCCGCAGAAGCTGGCGGGGCAGTGCAGCAAGTTGAAATGCTGTCTCGTATATGAATACGACGATTATATGGATGCCCGGAAGGAGTTTCCGCGTGTGTCGGAACCTCTCCAGGCTCTGGACGGGGACTACTATTTCGTCAAGAACGATATCCTTGCCCGTACCATGAGTTTCAGCAGTGCGCCGGGCTCTATGGCCGGTCTCGTGTCGCTGCCTGTCGAACGGGTGCGTGAAATCATGAAAATGAATGCCAGGGGCATCAAACCCGACAGGCTCGAAGCGGCGGGAGCCGCTCCGCGGCAGGAGCCGGACCCCGGTTTCGTGAATGTCATCGGGGAGGACAGCATCACCCGTTTCGACAACACCCGGAAAAAGAAGAAATCGCGCGGCGGCCGTGGCAGGGACGAACAGCGTGGCGACGGACAGCGGCCGCGGCAGGAGGGACAGCGTCAGGCGAAAAACGGCGCGGGCGGCGGAAGTGTTCCGGACGGAGGTGTTTCGCAGCAGCGTACTGCCGCAGGAGCCGGCGGCGAAGTCGTGCGGAACAACGGTGGGAACAACCGCCGCCGCGAGGGAAGTAACGGCCGGCAGAACGGTCAGGACAGGCCCCAGCGTCAGACACCCAACGGGGCGGAAGGCAGTCGTGATAACCGTCGCGGCGACCGGCCGGCGGGTGCGAAACAGCAGGGAAAATCCGCTTCCGGTGCGGAGAGAGAGGCGAACGGTTCTGCCCGTCCGCAGCGTACTGCCGACGGGACGGGCGGCGAAAATGCCCGGAACAACGGTAGCGAATCTTCGGTTGCCGGGAAAGAGTGATTTCTGGCGGTTTTCAGCCGGGAAGAAGTGAGAGGATTTTTAAAAATACGGATGCGGTTTGCGTTGTTTTTTATTAATCATTGCGCTGTATTGAAAAAATATTAGTAATTGCTTCCGGAGATGCGGACCGTACGATATTGTGCCGTAATGGCTTTATGTTGCATGTTGTTGTTGGCGGGGTGCTCCGGTCGGCCGGAGAGTAGGGCCGTAGCGGTAAACCCGTGCGGATGGAAGAGCGTTGAGGAGCGGGAGGTATCATTCGTCAATTCGGATACCGTGTCGTTGAGGGAGTTGTCGGTTTTTGCCGTTACGGGGGGCCGGTGCTCTGCCGGGTGCGACTCGCTTCCTCTGGAGATAACGGTGCATACGCCCGATTCGCTGCTCTTTATCGAACGGATTGTCCTGCCGTTCGGAACGGATGCGGCGGAGGGTACGGTTCGGCAGCGGACGTTCCGGTCGCATGGCGTCCTGCGGCGTGAGGGAACCTACCGTTTCGCGGTCAGTCATACGTCCGATACGCCGGTGCGCGGCTTGCGTGCCGTAGGCATAGAGATAACAGAAACCGAGCATGGGAAAAGATAAATACCGCAGGTTCCAGGAGAACCTGACATTCGCCAATATGGTGCAGCCCGATTTCGAGGAGGTTTTCGGCAAGGAGTACCGGCTCAAGGGGCATTGGCACGATGAGTTTTTCCGTAATCCGAATCCGATAATTCTCGAACTCGGCTGCGGAAGAGGGGAGTACACCGTAGCGCTGGCCGAGCGCAATCCCGACCGGAATTATATCGGTATCGACATCAAGGGGGCCCGCATGTGGCGCGGTGCCAAAACCGCTACCGAGCGGGGGATGGCAAACGCCGCTTTCCTGCGCACGCGTATCGAGTTCATCAACTCTTTCTTCGCGTCGGGAGAGGTGGATGAGATATGGATAACCTTTCCCGACCCGCAGCTCAAGAAACAGCGCGTGAAGAAGCGCCTGACCTCACCGCAGTTCCTCGGTTACTATGCGAAGTTTCTGAAGCCCGAAGGTGTCGTACACCTGAAGACCGACTCGCGCCACCTCCACGAATATACGAAAGCGGTCATCGAACGCAATGCCCTGCCCCTGTTGGCCTGCGGTGACGATATCTACGGGACGGGGATGGCTGATACGGACCTCTCCATCCAGACGGCATACGAGCGCAAATTTCGTGAACAGGGCCTGCCCATTACCTATCTGCGGTTCATGCTCGGCGGCCGTTCGGAGTTCGAGGCGCCCGATTTCGAGGAGGACGACAATTTGGATGCATCACGGTTGGGCGAATGACGCAGCATCCGTCCGAGCGGCCGTGGTGACGTCCGTCCGGCTTCCGTGTCGGGGAATGGTGGTAACCGGATATGGCAGAAAGGCCGGAGGAATTCCTCCGGCCTTGTATCATCATCCGGGGAACCTGCTGTTTCCCGGATGTTTTTCTCTATATTCCGTACATTTTTCCGGTTCGGCTTCTTCCGACAATCGGTGTCGGATGGAGGCTTCCGGATTGGATTTGAGGCCGATTCCATCGTGTCGGGTAGGTAACGGAGATTGGCGAAACGACGGGTGTATTCGATTCTTCTGTCTCGGCCTCCGTTTGTGTCGTGTATGGCAAGACTGAAGTCTCTTGGTATTCGTTGCGGCCCTGGCCGTTCGGGGAGGATTGTCGCAGGTTCCGTACCCGTCGCGGGTGCAGGGCATAACATGTATCTCGGTTGCGTATCGGATAAATGCGTCCGATGGCAATGATTTCGGATAGGATGAGCGGAAAAGGCGGGCGTTCGGCTGCCGCTTCCGGAAGTACCGGTAACTGTCTCGGGCCGTATATGGCAGCGTTACATCTCTTCGGTGAAGATGGCCTTGGGTAGTTGGTCGATACGGCTGACGCGGACGATGCGTATGTCGCCGGGCACCTCGGATTTGTCGCGGTAATAGCCCGATACAACGATACGGCCGAAACCGAGCCGGGCGGCTTCGAGTATCCGTTGATAGGTGCGCGGTGCGGGACGTACCTCGCCCGAAAGTCCTATTTCGCCCGCGCAGCATACGCCCGTAGCCAGCGGTCGGTCGAAATAGGAGGAGATGACTGCCGATACCACGGCCAGGTCGAGCCCCGTGTCGGCTACCTTGAAACCTCCGGCGAAGTTCAGGAAGACGTCTTTCTGGTACATTTTCATGCCTACGCGCTTCTCCAGCACGGCCAACAGCATGTTGAGGCGCTTGATGTCGAATCCTGTGGAGGAGCGTTGCGGCGTTCCGTATGCGGCGTTGCCCACGAGCGATTGCACCTCGATGAGGTAGGGGCGGATGCCGTCTGCCGCTGCTCCTACCGCGATGCCGCTCAACGGTTCGTCGTAGTGGGTGAGCAGGATTTCGGACGGGTTGGCGACCTCTGCGAGCCCTTCGTTGCGCATTTCGAACACGCCTATTTCGTAGGTGGCGCCGAAACGGTTCTTGATGCCGCGCAGTATCCGGTAGACGTTGTTGCCGTCGCCTTCGAACTGAAGTACGACGTCCACGATGTGTTCCAGCACCTTGGGCCCCGCTATTGTGCCGTCTTTGGTGATATGGCCGATGAGCAGGATGGAAGTCCCCGTCGTTTTGGCGTATTTAAGCAGCATGGCGGCGCACTCCCGTATCTGCGATACGCTGCCGGGCGAAGACTCCAGTACCTGACTGTAAATCGTCTGGATGGAGTCGATGACCATCAGGTCGGGGCGGACGGCCTCGGCCTGTCGGATTATCTCTTCGAGGAGGGTTTCCGCGTAGACGAGGCATTCCCCGTCGCCTCCGGGAAGCCTGCCTGCCCGCATCTTGATTTGCTGCGGCGACTCTTCGCCCGACACGTAGAGTGTTCGCAGCCCCCGGCTGCCGAGGGCAAGCTGCAGGGCCATGGTCGATTTGCCGATGCCCGGCTCCCCGCCGAGCAGTACGAGCGACCCCCTGACCATGCCTCCGCCCAGCACGCGGTTCACTTCGGTGCTGCCTGTGTCGAGCCGCCGGTGGTGTACCTCCTCGATTTCCCCTACGGGAACGGGGCGTGTCTGGGCGCGTGCGAAACCGGGAGCCGGTTTTTCGTCGCCGCGGCTGACCACTTCCTCGGCAAACGTATTCCATTCGCCGCATGCAGGGCATTTGCCGAGCCATTTGGGCGCTTCGTACCCGCAGGCCGTACAGAAATATGCTTTTTTTACCTTTGCCATCGGAGGGTATGCTTTCGGAGTTTGTTTCGATTATCGGAGTTTCCGTTTGACGGCTGCCGGATTGCCTGCGGCCAGTGAGTCGTCCGGGATGTCCCGCGTGACGACACTTCCGGCACCGATGATGCAGCGGTCGCCGATTTTTACTCCCGGGCAGACCACGACGCCTCCTCCCAGCCAGCAGTCTTCGCCTATCTCGATGGCCGCTCCCCGTTCGATGGGTTTGCGCCGCTCGGCGGCATCCATCGGATGAATCGGGGTGTAGAGTTTGCAGTCGGGGCCGATGAGCGTGTGGGCGCCGACGGTGATGCCTCCCTCGTCGAGGAAGGTGCAGTTCGCGTTGATGTAGACCTTCTCGCCGAGGCGGATGCGGAATCCGTAGTCGCAGAAGAAGGGGGTGATAAGTACCGACGAGGGGGCCCGGTCGGGAATGAGTTCCGTGAGGGCCTCCGTGTAACGGACCGTGTCGAGCCAGGAGGTGGCGTTCAGTTTCTCGAGCTTGCGCCGGGCCTCCCGGTTCAGCCGGCTCACCTCGGGGTCGGTGATGTCGTGCATCTCGCCCGCGAGCATCTTTTCCAGTTCGGTCATGGCGGAAAACTATTTGATGAACAGCCGGTAGATGTCGTTCCCCGTGGCGTAGATGATGAGCGTGAAGAGAAGAAGCATGCCGGCTATCTGAGCGTACGTCATGAATTTGTCGCCCGGTTTGCGGCCCGTGATGACCTCCACCAGCAGGAAGAGCACATGGCCGCCGTCGAGTGCCGGGATGGGCAGGATGTTCATGACGGCGAGGATGATGGAGAGTAGGGCGGTTATCTCCCAAAATGCCGGCCAGTTCCATTCGTCGGGGAAGATGCTGCCTATCGAGAGCGGACCGCCGAGCGATTTGTAAGCCTCTGTCTGGGGACGGAAGACCAGTTTCAGTTGCTTCCAGTAGCTTCCAATCTCTTCGCCGATGCGTTTCGTGCCGGCGGGTACCGCCTGCCAGAAGGTGTAGTCCATCGTGTGGATGGGCGTGACGGCCAGCATGTCCACTGCCGCCCCTATTCTGCCGTCGTCGGATACGCGTACCGGGAGATGTCTGACGACCGATGTGCCCGCACTGTCGCGGACGATGCCGACTTCGGCCACGGTGCCGCTGAGCTGCGGGAGCCGTTCGGTGTATTGGTCGAAATAGGCGAGCGGTTCTCCATTGAGTTCGACGAGGCGGTCGCCCTGCCGCAGTCCGGCCTCGGCCGCACCGCTTCCTTCGACCACCTGTCCGATGAGGAAGGGATAGCGCGGCGAGATGAAACCGGCATCCTGTGCGAGGTCGTTCACCGAAACCACCGGTGTCCGGAACGTTACCGTATCGCCGTCGCGGAGCACCTCGACCGTATAGTTCTGTTCGAGCAGCAATGCGATGCGCAGTTGGCGGAAGTCGTCGTACGTTTCGCCGTTCACCGACAGGATGCGGTCGCCGTCACGGAAACCCATCTCCTCCCCCTGGGGGCTGAATACGTAACCGTAGGTCATGTCGCGCGTGGAGAGGTAACTTTCGCCCCATTTCCAACTGATGCCGATGTAGATGACCAGGGCGAGGAGAATGTTCATCAGCACGCCGCCGACCATGATGAGCAGGCGTTGCCAGGCGGGTTTGCTCCGGAATTCGTCCGGCTTGGGTTCGCTCTTCATCTGTTCGGTATCCATGCTCTCGTCTATCATCCCGGCGAGCTTGACGTATCCGCCGAAAGGTATCCAGCCGATTCCGTAACGGGTACCCCGGCGGGTGAACGATGCGATGGGACGGCCAAAGAAGAGTTGGAACTGTTCGACGCGCACCCCGAAGATGCGTGCGAAGAGGAAGTGTCCGAGTTCGTGTATGATTACCAGCAGCGAAAAGCTGAGTATGAATTGCAGTACCTTGATAAGTATATCCATAAGCGTCGTCCTCTGTCGGTGCGGGTCCTTTGGCTGTCGGCCCGTCTCTGCCGTTACGGTAAGTCAAACGGTGTAAACCCTGTAAAAGTATGTTCCTTCCTCCGCAAACCTTCCGCCTTTTTTCGCGGTCGTTAGGCCGTTGCCTTCATTGTCCGGATGTGTGGCCGCCGATGGGGTCACAGCATGGCCGATACCATGCCGCGCACTTCGCGGTCGCATGCCGTGTAATCCTCCACGGTGGGCGAGGGGAGAAAATCGGCCCGTTCCAGTGCCCGTTCGATGAGCCGCACGATGTCGCTGTAACCGATGCGTCCTTGAAGAAAGGCCGCTACTGCCACTTCGTTCGCTGCGTTCATGGTGCAGGGAGCCGTTCCTCCGCGTTCCAGGCATTCGTATGCGATGCCGAGCGCCGGGAACTTGTCGCCGTCCACCTCCTCGAAGGTCAGCGAAGGGGTTCGGGCGAAATCGAAACGCTGTCCGCCGTAATCGGGCCTTTCGGGAAAAGTGAGTGCGTACTGTATCGGCAGACGCATGTCGGGTGTGCCGAGCTGGGCCTTGATGGCACCGTCCGCGAACTCTACCATGGAGTGTACGACCGACTGCGGATGTACGAGTACGTCTATCTTCTCAGCCGGGAGTCCGAACAGCCAGTGCGCCTCGATGACCTCGAAGCCCTTGTTGACCATGGTGGACGAATCGACCGTTATCTTCGCGCCCATGCTCCAATTGGGGTGACGAAGTGCCTGTTCGACCGTCACCTCGCAGAGCCGCTCTTTCGGAGTGTGCAGGAAAGGGCCTCCCGAAGCGGTCAGGATGAGCCGGCGGGCGGGGGATACTTCGCCGACCAGCGACTGGAAGATAGCCGAATGTTCCGAATCTACCGGCAGGATGGCCGCGCCGTTCCTGTCGGCGGCTTCGATGATTTGCTTGCCGGCTATCACGAGGCTCTCCTTGTTGGCGAGGGCGAGTTTTTTGCCCGTCTCTACCGCAGCGAGCGACGGCATCATACCGGCATACCCTACCAGGGCATTCACCACGACGTCGGCGCTGTCGCCCCGGACGACCTGTTCGATGGCCTCCGTACCGGCATAGACCTTGACGGGCAGATGGGCGAGGGCTTCCCGCAGGTCGCCGTACCACCGTTCGTCGGCGATGACTACCGCATCGGGAGCGAACTCCTCTGCCTGCCGGGCGAGCTTTTGCCAATTGCTGCATGCGGTGAGAACCGCAATTTCGAACCGGTCGCTGCGGGCACGTACGACGTCGAGCGTCTGTTCGCCTATCGAACCCGTCGAGCCCAGCAATGCTATCCTTTGCTTCATGGTCGTGCTATTGGAATATCACATATTTCTCCGGGTCTGCCGGGTGGCCGTCGGCCCACAGCTCGAAGATGAACTCGCCGGAGGGGCGGGTGGCGTTGTCCACGACGCCCGGTTCCACGTAGCCGATGACCTCTCCCGTCTCGACACGGTCGCCGACCCGCTTGAGCAGTTGGGAGTTATGCTTGTAGAACGACAGGTAGTTGTCGCCGTGCTGTATCTGTATCGTGTTGCCGTCTTCGGGTGTCCACTGGCTCATCACCACCGTGCCGGCCTGCGCCGCAACGACCTGTTGCGCTCCGTCGGGTACGATGCCCGTTCCGAACATGTTGCGTCCCGGGTCAAACCGCGAGATGACCTCCCCTTTCACGGGGGCGATGAACTCCATGCGCCGGACGACTGCTCCGGAGGGGGTGACTGTGGCATTTACCAGGGCGAACCGTCCGTCGCCTTCCAGTTGTGCCCGCAGGAGCGAATCGGCCGCAGAGGGCGGAACGAGCGCCTTTTCCGATGCCGGCGTATCGTCCCGGTCGGTCGGTCGGTCGGCCAGCGGCGTCTTCCCTTCCATGATGAGCGCCACGTTATCGCTGTATGCCTGCATGATGCGCAGGCTGTATTCGAGCGAGTCTATCCGCTCGATGTTGGCGAGGAGTATTTCCCGGGCTTTTTTACCCGGATAGCCGGGCAGTGTATCGAGTATCGGTGTGTACACTACGGCCGTCACCACGACGGCGAACATGACCAGCAGCACGCCGAGTACGGCCAATACCATCCGCATGGGACTGATATACATGTACCATACCTCCTGTTCGAGCTCCCGGTCGCGGACGCTCACCCGGTGTTTCTTGGTGAAGTTTCTCAGCAGGTAGCCGAGGCCGGTGCGTATCTTGTTGTCGTTTTTCTGTTTGCCCATGTGGCGGTGATTGCTTTACAAAAGTAATAAATTAATGCGAGTTTGTCGGTCGGAGCTGCGGATTTGTGACGCTTCGGGCCGTTTCGTCTCCGGGTGCGGGATTTTGTCCGGCAGGGTTTCCCGGTTTCCGGTTGCCGTGGGATGGCGGATGTACGCTGCCCGGAAGAGCAGGAGGCCGGGAGCGGAAGCGGCCGAAACGAGAACCGGAGCACCCTACATTGGGGTGCTCCGGTTCTCGTCTTTCTGCTGTCGCGCGGACGGTCTACGCCTCCTCTTCGTGGTCGAGCTCGTCGGAAACGAGGATACGGCCGCAGTATTCGCATACGATGATTTTCTTGTTCTGCCTGATTTCGAACTGCCGCTGCGGCGGTATCCGGTTGAAACAGCCTCCGCAGGCATCCCGCTTTACGGTAACGACGGCCAGTCCGTTGCGGACGTTGGAGCGGATGCGGGAATAGGCCGAAAGCAGCCGTTCGTCTATCTTGGCCCTCGCCCGTGTCTCTTCTTCGCGCAGGCGTGCCATTTCATCGGCCGTCTCCATGTCGATGCTTTCGAGTTCGGAACGTTTCGCTTCGAGGTCTATTTTCCGCTCTTCGAGGACGGCGGCGGCATCTTCGGTCTGTTTCTTCTTGACCTTTATCTCCGCGGTGTACTCCTTGATGTGCTTGTCGTTGAGCTGTATCTGGAGTTCCTGATACTCTATTTCCTTGCTGATGGCATCGAATTCGCGGTTGTTGCGGACGTTCTTCTGCTGTTCGTTGTATTTGGCTATCTGTATCTTCGCCTGTTCGGTGTCCTCCTTGGACTGTTTGACCTGCAGGTTGAGTTCGTCGATTCCGCTCTTGATATTGTCTATGCGCGTCTGGAGTCCTGCCACTTCGTCTTCGAGGTCCTGTACCTCGGTCGGGAGCACCCCCTTTATCTTGTTTATCTCGTCTATTTTGGAGTCGATTTTCTGGAGGTCGTAGAGCGCCATTATCTTCTCCTGCATCGAATAATCGACAGTGTCTGCCGTCCTTCTGCTTGTTGCCATATGTTTTGTCGTTATATGCTTTATGTCAAATAGTTCACCGGATTGACCGACCGCATGCTCTTATGAAGTGCAAAAGTAGGCATTTTTTTTCTAATAATTTCATAGATAAGGTCGATGGCGCAATATTCGCTCTCAAAATGTCCGATGTCTGCAATCACGAGTTCGCGGTCGGCATTGAGGAAGTCGTTGTATTTGAAATCCGCCGAGAGGTAGACGTCGGCTCCCGCCCGTTTGGCGGCGGACATCATGGAGGCTCCGGCTCCGGTGCAGAGGGCTACGCGCCGAACCGTCGGCCGCGTGATGCCGCTGTACTTTATGCACTTGAGAGAGAGCCTGTCGCGTACAGTCCGCAGAAACTCCTCCGTCGGCAGCACGTGTTCCGGTTCGCCGACGATTCCGAATCCCGAACCGGGCATCTCCGTGGCGGTGGGTTCGAGAAGTATAACGTTCCGCAGTCCCAGAAGATTGCCCAACATCCGGCTCATGCCCTCCGGGGCGCTGTCGAGGTTGGTGTGGCAGGCGTAGAGCGCGATGCCGCGGCGTACGGCTTCGGCCACCGTGCGTTCGATGTAGCTGCCCCCGGTGAGGCGTTTCAGCGGATGGAAAATGACCGGGTGGTGGGAGAGGACGAGGCCCGCTCCCACTTCGGCGGCTTCGGCAACGACACTTTCGGTCGCATCCACGCAAATCAGGGCGCTGTCGATTTCCGCTTCGGGGTCGCCCACGAGGAGCCCCGAATTGTCGTAATTCTCCTGGAGGAAGAGCGGGGCGGCCTCTTCCAGAATGGCTGTTATCTCTTTTACTTTCATTGTCGGTTCGGATTGTCGGAATAAAATTCGGTCGGACGTACGCCTTTGCCCGGTGCAGGCAGTCCTGCCCGCAGTCTCGGTGTCAGAACAGGGTCTGTTCGATGGCCTGTACCCTCGGTTTAGGCTCCTCTTCCTGCGGGGTCTCTTCGCCGGCAGTTTCGCCGGCGAAGGCGGCACGGGCCGATTCGAACCCGTCGTCGTCGGCCGTTCTTCCCGCCTGCATCAGTTCCAGCGGAACGGCCACCTCGAAGAGTACCTGTTCCTCGAAGGGCGGCCTGGTATCCGCCGTGGCAGGGGCCGGTCTCTCCGCTCTCTCCCGGGTCTCCCCGGTCGGCTGCGCGGCAGATTCGGGAGCACGGTCGGCCGCAGCGGCCGTTCCCGTTTTCGTCCTGGTGTCCGTTTCTCCCGCTTCGTCCCCCTTTCCGACGGTTTCCCGTCCGGATTGCTGAGGGACAGCCACGGGCTCTTCGTCGCAGTCGTCGTCCACCACTGCCCCGCCGTAGGCGAGGTCCTGTTTGATTTCGAGCAGAATGGCGCGGATGTTCATCAGGTGTTCGGTAATCTCCGCATCGCGGTCCACCTCCTTGCGGTAGTCCCGGATGTACTTGCGGGCTACCTCGATTTTCATCTTGCGCTCCTTGAGCAGATGGTAGATGATGCGGATGTTGTCCACATCCTTCGGCGTGAAGAGGCGGTTCCCCTTTTTGTTCCGGTGCGGTTTGAGAATGTCGAACTCCTGTTCCCAGTAGCGCAGCAGCGAAGGATTCACGTCGAACATCTCCGCCACTTCGCCCATGGAGTAGTATATCTTGCCCTTTTTGTGGTTTATCTCCTGCATAGGTGGAAATTGGTTGGTAGTGGATGAAAACGCCGCAATTTACGAAAAAACGCGCAACCCGCGTAACGATACCGGCGGAGAAAGGTGTCGCTGTCCCGTGCGGAGCGTCCGTCCTCGGTTGCGGCGGTTGCCGTTACGGGACGTTTTCTCCCAGGACGGTACAGCTCGTGTAGTCCACCGTCAGTGTGTCGAAAGCGGTCGCGAAATCCGTGCCCAGCGAACCGGCCTCCGAACCGGCCGTGGCACCGGCGCTTCCGGATGGCAGTACGTCGATGTCGCGGAGTGTGAAAGGAACGCCCTCCAGCGTGAATTCCACGGAGGGAAGCCGGTAGCATACATTCTCGGCGACACCGGCGAATCCCCCGATGCGCACCGTATCTTCGACGCCGCAGGAGTCTACCTGTTCCCGAAAGAGTTCGTAATATGGGGGGTAGAGGGTCGTCGCCACGTTGCCCGTATCGAAATGGAACAACAGGGGGATACCGTCCGCATGGATACGGACGTAGGGCTGGAAGCTGTTCAGCATCATGTTCGCCATCCTTTTCGTTCCGTCCGCGTGCAGCGTCCGTTCGGCAGGAAAGACGATGTGCCGTGTGCGGTTGTCGATGGTGAAGCGCTCCGCCTTGCGCATGAAGGCGTTGCCGAGCACCGCGCTGATGACCTCGATAGTGTCCGTCGCCTGGTCGGGCGGAGATATCAGAAAAACGGGGTTTCGCATCACGATACCGCCCACGGCGAGGCTGTCGGCCACGCCGAGTCCGACCCACCCCCGGCCGATACCCGCGACGGGAATCGAGTCGGCAATCATCCGTATTCCGTTCTCGCGGGCGAACCTTTCGGAGACGAAGTTGAACTGTGCTGCGCCCGTATCGAAGACGAAATCGCGGACGTTGCCCCCGATGTGTACCGGTACGGTCATGATGCGGCCGCGGCCTACGCTGTCGAGCCGGTAGGGTACGCAGGTGCCGCCTTCGGGCATGACGAGCTCCGGGGCCGGACGTCCGGCCAGGGCGTGCCCCGTGCGCCGGAAAAATTCGAGGCTAAAAAGCAGTTCGTCAGGCAGACTGCCGTCTGTATCGGCAATGAAGTCGTCCGTGAGTTCCGCCGCAGCGGCGTACCGGTCGAGCATGAAGAGGTCGAGCAGGGCCATGAAGACCATGCTCGTCGCATTGTCGGGCCCGAGTTCGTCGCCGTATGTCTCCAACAGTTCCGATACGGCTGTGAGGGCATCGGCCGGCCGGTTGAAGAAGGTGCCGACCAGTGTTTCGGCCATCCCGCGCACGACGGGCGACGCGATGCTGTCTGCCTGTCGGGGCAGCACTTCACGCAGGGTGAAATAGTCGCCGGAGTTCAGCAGTGCGCCGATTCGTGCATCGGCATGCTGTCCCGCGGCCGGTACGGTGACTATCGCGGCGGCGAGCAGAAACAGCAAGAAAGAGAGTGTGTATTTCATATGGCGGCGATTCATTAGGTTCTGTCCGTGTGCGGGACGGAACGCATCTTCGCAAAGATAGCGAAGCCGGCGTTGCCGGACAAGAACGAAAAGCCGTTTCGGGGGGCGTGATGCGTGTCATATTTTCATAACTTTGTTGCGTAAAAGATTTTTGGTATGGTACACAAGATAAGAGGCAAGGTGGTGCGCGGCAACAGCATCGGGCGCAAGCTCGGTTTTCCTACCGCCAACATTCCCGTCGCGGCGGAGATGCCCGTGCAGGACGGAGTCTATGCGGCGGAGGTACGCGTGGGCGGGGCACTTTACCGGGCCATGGTCAATATAGGAACGAGGCCTACGGTAGGCGACGGTGCAGGCCGTTTCGCGGAGGCCAACCTGTTCGGTTTCGACGGCGATATTTACGGTGAACCGGTGGCGATATTCCTGCTCGGTTATATCAGACCCGAACGCCGTTTCGCCGGCCTCGACGAGTTGCGTCGGCAGTTGGCCGATGACCGACTGGCTGTTATAAAATATTTTAATAATGTAGGGCTTTGATTGCGGATATCGGTTTATTGGTTGGGTGTGTTTTGGTGTTTATTGTATAATTAAGACGTTGTTATGCGTGTATTTTATTAGATGGTAGGTATATATTAAAAATATTAAAAAAACAGAGATAGAATGTTCTTGGATAAGTCGATACCCTATCGGGTGGCTGATATGTCACTGGCCGGTTGGGGCAGGAGAGAGATAGAGATAGCGGAGAAGGAGATGCCGGGGCTGATGGCCGTCCGGCGCAAGTATGCTCCGCAAAAGCCGTTGGCCGGCGCCCGTGTCATGGGGTCGCTCCACATGACCATACAGACCGCGGTGCTGATTGAGACGCTGGTCGAGCTCGGTGCCGATGTGCGCTGGTGTAGCTGCAACATCTTCTCCACGCAGGACCATGCCGCGGCGGCCATCGCCGAGCGGGGCATTCCCGTCTTCGCATGGAAGGGGGAGAGCCTCGAAGAGTATTGGTGGTGCACGGCCATGGCGCTGACCTTTCCGGGCGGTGCAGGTCCCCATCTCATCGTGGATGACGGCGGCGATGCGACGCTGTTGATTCATAAGGGATTCGCGGCCGAGTGCGATGCCGCGTCGCTCGACGGCGAACCCGCCTCGCATGAAGAGGCGGTTATCGTGGAGACGTTGCGCCGGTGTCTGTCCGAGGACAGTACGAAATGGCACCGTCTTGCGGCGGAGTGGAAGGGCGTTTCGGAGGAGACGACGACCGGGGTGCACCGCCTCTATCAGATGCAGGAACGGGGCGAGCTGATGGTTCCGGCCATCAACGTGAACGATTCGGTAACCAAAAGCAAATTCGACAACCTGTACGGCTGCCGCGAGTCGCTGGCCGATGGCATCAAGCGGGCTACGGACGTGATGATTGCCGGCAAGGTGGTCGTCGTGTGCGGTTACGGCGATGTGGGCAAGGGGTGTGCCGCGAGCATGCGTTCCTACGGCGCACGGGTAATCGTGACCGAGATAGACCCGATATGCGCCCTGCAGGCGGCCATGGAGGGATATGAGGTGAAGACTGTCGAGGAGGCGCTCGCGGAGGGCAACATCTTCGTGACCTGTACCGGCAACCGCGATATCATCACCCTCGAACACATGTACGGCATGCGCGACCAGGCCATCGTGTGCAATATCGGCCACTTCGACAACGAGATACAGATGGCGCGGCTCGACGGTGACAGGGCGGTGGCCAAGAGCGTCGTCAAACCGCAGGTGGACAAATATACCTTCCCGGACGGACATGCGATTTTCGTCCTGGCCGAGGGACGCCTCGTGAATCTGGGATGCGCTACGGGCCATCCGTCATTCGTGATGAGCAATTCGTTTACCAACCAGGCGCTCGCCCAGATGGAACTTTGGGCCGGGCGGGAGAATCCTGTGCCGGGTGTTCGCTGTCTGCCCAAGCACCTCGACGAAGAGGTGGCCCGCCTCCATCTCGAACAGCTCGGCGTACACCTCACGCGTCTTACGCCCGAACAGGCAGCCTACATCGGTGTCAGTCCGGACGGCCCGTACAAGTCGGAGATTTACCGTTATTAGTAATCGGAGATACGACCATGCAGCAGGGGCACCGCTTGGTGCCCCTGCTGCATGGTCGTGCCTTCCGTTACTTCGGTGAAGGCGATTCCCGCCTCGGTGAAGTCCATGTTTTCCGGCGCGTCATGGAGTAGGCCTTTTTCGGGAAGAGGAAAATCACCAGCGTGGCTCCGCCCGCAAGCAGGAAAACGACGCTGACCGTCACCGTCGCATTGACGAAGAACTGGTTGATGTAGATGTCCGACATGGTGTAGTCGCCGAGGTTCTGCATGAGTTTGACGAGTGCATAGACGCTCTTGTAGGCATACATTCCCGGTATCATGGGCAGCAGGGCCGGAATGTAGAGCACCGTCAGCGGACAGTGCGACAGGCGTCCGAACCATAATGCCAGCAGGCCGATGGCCAGCGAGGCGCAGAACGACGAGGAGGCGATGTCCATACCGGCGTAATTCATCAGCGTGTAGCGCAGCGCATGGCCGGCTGCCGCCAGTATGGCTATGTATTTGAATGCTTTCCGGGGCGGGTAGGAGATGGCCCCGAAGCCTACTGCCGCTATCGCCGCCAGCAGGCCGTCCGTAATGATATCCGTTATCATAGCAGGTTCTTCATGAATAACAGCAGGGGCACTGCGAGCCCGGTCGCTATGCAGATGACCAGCAGCGTGGCCTGTATGAGCCGCGAGGTTCCCGTGACCGTGTGCCCTTCGAGGATGTCGATGATGCCGTTGATGAGCGGGACGCCCGGTATGAGGAACAGGACGCTCGTACCGATGGCGATGTCGGGCGTCCAGCCGGGAATGAGGGTCAGAGAGGCGAACATGGAGGCGGAGAAAGCCGATACCATGAAGACGATGAAGTGGTTGTAGTGGCGCTTCTGCATCTGCTGGCGGATGAACATGCCCAGCAGCGTGGCCAGTATCACCGTGGCTACGGCGCCCCACGACCCGCCGAACAGCCTGCAGAATGCGCCGTTGGCCAGACCGACCAGCAGGAGTATCAGGCGGGGCGACATCTTCGGACGCGAGATGATTTCCCGGTACCGTTCCCTGAGCTCTGCAAGCGGCATGCGGTTGTCGTAGGCCTCCCAGCTCAGGGCGCTGAGTTCGGAGTTGTACTCGAAAGAGATGGGAAGTGTCGGAATGGAGAGCACCTCGGTGTTTGCGCTGCCTGTACCCGAGTCGTCGAATACGGTGAGAACGATGGTCTTGGAGAGTGTCGTCATGTGTATCCGCAGCCCGAAGGCTTCCCCTATGCGCGACGAGTTGCGCAGCACGCGCGAAGTGTGTACCCCCGAACCGAGCAGGCATGTCGCATATTCCGCAATGAAGGCCGTTATCTCTTTCAGTTCTTCTGTCGTTCTCATCGGTCGTTTATCCGGTGTTTTTTCGCCGCAAAGGTAATGCGCGGGTGTGGAATATCCGCCATGCAGCGGAGGTTTCCGGCCGATTTTCCTGCACGGGGACGGGAATCGGGCATTCTCTGCGGGCAGGGAAACAGCGAGGCGCAACCGAACGGACTGCGCCTCGCTGCTCTTCGGGCCCGTCGGCGGGCCGGGATGGTACGTCTTTCGCGGTCACATGTAGATGACGTTCAGGCGGGCCAGTCCCAGCCGGTATTCGAGGTCGGTCCGTATGCGCGTTTCGAGTGCGGAATAGAAGGTGTCGAGCTCCGAGTAGTAGTCCACGATGTTGATTTGGCCCGCTTCGAGCGTCCGGCCGAGCATGTCGATATATCCGGCGGCATCGGGCAGGCCGCCGAAAGACTCCAGCAGCCGCCCCGTGTAATCCACTTTTAGATAGAGCTCCCTGACCGAACTGCGTTGCTGGGCCAGAGCAGACTCGGTGTTGGCCTTCGCGGCCTGCTCCATGGCATGCGCCCGCTTCACGTTGTGGCGGTTGGAGAGTATCGGAATACTCAGTCCCGCCGTGAAGCCGTTGAAATGTTCTCCCGTACCGTATTCGTATTTATAGCCCAATTCGACTTTCGGGAGCGCCTGTTGCCTGCTGAGGCGGACGTCGTAGCGCGCCCCCTGCTCCTGCAGGCGGAGCGCCGTGAGTTCGGGGGCATACTCCTCCCAGTCGGCCAGCAGGACCTCCAGCGGCATCTGCTCTTCGGCCGGCGGCATCGTATAGCCGCATTCGGGCATCTCCCCGCCGTTGAGTACGGCCAGCCGCTGCGACAGCTCAATCATCCGCATGTCCACGGCCGAGAGCTCCTCTTTCAGCAGAAGGTATTCGACCTCCGTGCGATTCTTGTCGATGGCCGTGGCGTCGCCCGTTTCGTAGCGCGAGGCGAACAGGGCGGCCATGTGCTCGGCCGCAGCCAGGCGCGGCCTGTTGAGTTCCATGATACCGTGCAGGGCGCAGAGTTCGAGGTAGACTTCCTTGGCCTCCAGCAGGATTTGTTGCCGCAGGGCGAGATATTCCGTTTCGTATTGCTGTGCCAGCGTCCGGGCTATCCGGCTTCGGGTGGCGTAGAGCATGGGTAGGTCGAACGACTGTGAAACCTCCAGTTCCCCCTCCTTGCCGAGCGCCTGCGGAGAGTCTCCCGCCGAGGAGTATGAGACCGACAGCGGTTCGAGCGAGTTGCCCGTACGGGCTTCGAAGGTGCGGCCGGCAGTTGCATGCGCTTCGGCCTGCAGGGTGAGGTTGTTGCGTTCCACGCTTTCCAGTACGCGCCGCAGGTCGTCCTGTGCGACGGCGGGTGTCGCCGCCAGGAGCGCTGCGGCGACGGTTATGATGAGCGTTCTATTCATTTTGACTGCATTTGTCGGTTAATAACTCTCCGCCTGTTCGCCGGAGTTTCCGCTTTTCGGTTCGGGTAGTGACCAGTATGTACATGATGGGCATGACGAAGCCGTTGAGCAGGGTGGAGCTGACCAAACCGCCCAGTATCACCTGGGCCATCGGACTCTGTATCTCGTTGCCGGAGACGTCGCCGTTCACCGCGAGGGGGATGAGGGCGAGGGCCGTGGTGAGCGAGGTCATCAGGATGGGGGTGAGGCGGTCGAGCGAACCGTGTACGACCGCGTCGTACAGCGTACACCCCTCCGCACGGAGCTGGTTGTAGCGCGATACGAGCAGGATGCCGTTGCGTACCGAGATGCCGAAGAGCGAGATGAATCCGATGATGGAGGGGATGCTCACGACATCCGAGGTTATCCAGATGCTGACTACGCCGCCCACGAGCGCAAAGGGCAGGTTTACCATTATCATGGTGGAGAGCGGGACGCTCTTGAACTCCTGGAACAGGAGCATGAAGACTACGAGGATGGCGAGCAGTGATGCGAAGACGAGCGTGCGCGAGGCCGATTGCTGGCTCTCGAACTGTCCGCCGTACTCCACGTAATATCCTTCCGGAAGGACGATGTCCCGGTCTACGGCCTGCCGGATGGCTTCCACCGCACCGCCGAGGTCGCCTCCGACCACATTGGCCGATACGACGATTTTCCGTTTCACGTTTTCGCGGCTTACCGTATTGGGACCCGAGGAGGATTCGATGTCGGCGATGTAGCTGAGCGGTATCTTCGCTCCGTTGCCGTCTATCAGCAGGTTGCCTATCTTCTCTATCGTGTTCCGGCGGTCGTCGGCTACCTTGACCGTCAGGTCGAAGGTATTGTTGCCTTCGTAGACCTGCGATACGGCCTGTCCGGCCAGTGCCGTAGTGATGTATTCGTTGAATTGCGGCATGGTGACGCCGTACAGGGCGAGCATCTCGCGCCGCGGCGTTATTTTGAGCTGCGCACGCTCCACCTGTTGTTCCACGCTGATGTCGGCGATGCCCTCTACGCCGGCGATGGAGCGGCCTATCTGCGTGGCGAGGGCATACATCCGGTTGAGGTCTTCACCGAAGAGTTTGATGGCGATGTTGGCCTTCGTTCCGGAGAGCATGGCATCGATACGATGCGAGATGGGCTGGCCTACCTCCACTGTCAGTCCCTTCAGGTCGCCCAGTCGGTGGCGGACATCGGCCAGGAATTCGTCGCGCGAACGCCTGTCCAGCACGAACGGCGCTTCGAGTTCCGATGCGTTTACGCCGAGGGCGTGTTCGTCGAGTTCGGCGCGGCCGGTCTTGCGGGCCACGGTCTGTATTTCCGGTATTTCGAGGAGGATTTCCTCTACCATCCGTCCCATGCGGTCGGACTCTTCGAGCGATACGCCCGGCATCGTGGCGACGCTGATGGTCAGCGAACCTTCGTTGAAGGGCGGCAGGAAGCTGCTGCCGAAGGTGCTGAAAACGATGGCGGCGCCGACGAAGAGGGTGACCACTCCCGCAAGCACCGTCTTGCGGTGACCGAGTGTCCAGGTGAGTGCCTTGCCGTAGATGCGCTTGAAGAACCGCGTGACGGGAGGTTCCTTCTGGCTCCGTTTCAGGGCACGTTCCGAAGTCAGCATGTAGCTCGACATGACCGGTGTCAGCGTCACGGCTACCAGCAGCGAGGCCAGCAGCGAGATGATGAAGGCGATGCCGAGCGGTTTGAGCATGCGTCCCTCCATTCCGCCGAGGAGGAAGAGCGGCACGAAGGCGACGATGGTGATGAAAGTGGCGTTCACGATGGAGACGCGGATTTCGCGCGAGGCGTCGTAAACCACCTTCAGGCATTTCTCCCGTTCGGCTTTGGGACGGGCATAGTTTTCCCGCAGCCGTTTGTAGACATTCTCCACGTCGATGATGGCGTCGTCTACGAGCGAGCCGATGGCGATGGCCATGCCGCCGAGGCTCATGGTGTTGATGGTATGCCCCGTAAGGCGCATGACGATGACGGTGATGAGCAGCGACAGGGGCATGGCCGTGAGCGAGATGAGCGTCACGCGGCCGTTCATCAGGAATACCAGCAGCACGAGGACGACGAAGAAGGCTCCCTCGATGAGGGAGTTTTTGATGTTGTTTATCGAGCTGTCGATGAAGCGCGACTGCCGGAAGATATCGGTCGATACCTCCACGTCGTCCGGAAAGCCCGCACTGAGCTCGGCGATGGTCGCATCGAGTGTTTCGGTGAGGTCGATGGTGCTGGTGTAGGGCTGTTTGGTGACGGTTATCAGCACGGCCGGTTCGCCCCTTACGGAGGCTACTCCCAACTGCGGCGATTTGGCTCCCGTCCGTACTTCGGCGATGTCGCCGAAGGTTACCGGTTCGCCCTGGGCTGACATGCGGACGAGTCCGGCGGCTATCTGCTCCGTGTCGGTCGTGGAGGCCATGCCGCGCACGATGTATTCGTTGCCGTATTCATAGAGTACGCCACCCGAAGAGTTGCGGTTCATCTCCCGTGCGGCTGCGAGCACCTCGTCGAGCGTGATGCCGTAGGCGTCCATCTTTTCGGGTGAGAGGAGTATTTGATATTCCCGGATATCGCCTCCGATGACGGCCACCTGCGAGACGCCCGCAACGGAGAGCAAACGCGGCCGGAGGGTCCAGTCCGCCAGTGTGCGCAGCTCTTCGAGCGAGGTCTCCCCGGTGGAGGTGAGGCCGATTATCATCATCTCTCCGAGAATGGAGGACTGTGGGCCGAGGGTGGGCTGTCCTGCCGTGGGGGGCAGCAGTTCGGCTACCGAGGCGAGTCTTTCGGAGACTATCTGACGGGCGATGTAGATGTCGGTATCCCAGTCGAACTCCACCCATACCACGGAGAAGCCCGTGGTAGACTGCGAACGGACGCGGCGCACGTCCGTTGCGCCGTTGAGCGAAGTCTCTATCGGAAAGGTCACGAGTCGTTCCACCTCTTCGGCGGCCATTCCCTGTGCCTCGGTCATGACTACCACGGTGGGGGCGTTGAGGTCGGGGAATACGTCCACTTCCATGCGCGTGGCGGCCCATACGCCGGCGACGGCGATGAGGACCGCCGCGATAACCACCACCAGGCGGTTATCGAGCGAGAACTTGATTATTCTGTTCAGCATGGCCGTGCGGAATTAGTGGGTGTGTCCGTGGGGAATGGCGTCCGATGCGGAGGCCATCTTCACATTGACGGCGCCGCGGGTGACGATGCGTTCGCCTCCCTCCAGTCCGCGCAGGATTTCGACGTTCACTCCGTCGTCGCCGCCGCGCCATACCTGCTGGCGGCGGTAACAGTCGGCGTCGAGCTGAATGTAAACGTAGTAGAGTCCTTGCTGTTCGGTCAGGGCCGAGAGGGGAACGGAAACGACGTCTTCGCGTTCCCGGCCGAGCAGCACTACATCGGCATAGGCTCCGTCGGGGAAACGTCCTCCGGCATCGAACTCGAAGACTACGGGAACGAGGGATGAGCCTTCCGGAATGATTTTTCCGGAGGTATAGAGCCGGCCGCCCAGTTCGCTTACCCGGTAGCAGGCATCCGAAGCGGGGGTGCGGAAGGTGGCGTCGGTCAGCGAGGGCAACAGGCTGAAATAACGCTGCGATACCATGGCACGCAGCTGCATGCGACCCGATTTGGCGATGGTGGCCAACGGCTGTCCCATCTCCACGTAGTCGCCCGGTGCGACGGATAGCTGCGACACGTATCCGGCGGCCGGAGCCTGGATGAGCGTCCCCTTCTCATCGGAGACCTTCACCGGGTCGTATTCCGCCTTGGCGCGGAGGTATTCGGCTTCGGCGGCCAGATAGTCGCGCTGTGTGACGAGTTTGTCGGCATAGAGTGCCTCGATGCGCCGGAAATCGGCTTCGGCCTGGTGGAAGGCGATGCGTGCCTTCTGTACGGCGTCGCCCGAAGCGAGTCCGCCGGAAGAGAGACGGAACAGGCCCTGTCCCGCGCTCACCGTCGAGTTGGTCATGACGCGTCCGTCCACGAAGGTCACCACACCCGCGATAGGAGCCGATACGACCGACAGTTCGCTTTGCGAGGCGTATATCTCGCCTCCGCAGCGGAGCGTTTCGCGGAACGGACCGCGTTTCACCTCCTGCACTTCGAAGTCGGTACGGGCGGCCTGTTCGGCAGGAAAGACGATTTCGTCCGGATTTTCGGCTCCGGTGTCGGGCGTGCCGTGCGTGTGGCCTTCGAGGCCGTGGGATTCGTCCGCACCGTGGGCGGTGTCGGACGGGCAGGGAGTGCCCTCCGGATGGTCGTGTACGTGTCCCTTTTCCGCTGCGTGCTGTGCGGCGGACGTCTCTTCTTTTGTGGCCGTGCGTCCTGCACAGCCCTGAAGTACGGCGAGCGATACCGCTGCCGTTATCAATAATATGTTTTTCATGGAAATTAAGACTTTATGTGGGGCCGTCTGCGGCCCGTGTTGATGAACGATTCCTGTCGTGCCTGCGGGCAGGCGTTTCAACACATAAAGTCGGGGGCGCGGCACGGTACCGCGGCCGTGAGGAAAATCCGGATATAGGATTCGGTACAGGGAGCGTCGCCGAAGCCCTGCAGGGCGACCTCCGTGAGATGATTGACGACGAAAGTTCGGCAGACCTCCGCACAGGAGAGGCATCCGCATTCCGGCGAGTGGGCGGCGACCGCCTCTTCCAATCCCTCCTCGCGCGGCTGGGGTTGTGCGACGGTGAGGCTATGCGACGCACACGACGCATAGGGTTGCGTATTGTGCGAACCGGTGCCGGTGCAGACGTTGCGGCACGGATTGGCCCCGTTGATATGGCTGTAATTGAGACATACGGCCGTCGGGTCGCCGTGGTGATGGTGCGGCATGAGTGCCACCGCCTGCATCAACACGCAGAGCAGCAGTACGGTCTTCGCGAACCTGTTGTTTCCCAAGTGCCTCATCTCCCGCAAAAATACGCCTTTTTTCCGAATATGGAAATTCCGGGTGTTTTTTTGCATGGTCGGGTCTTGCGGTCAGCCGTACTCTCCGTCCGTCCGCAACCGAGTGAAGCAGGCTACTTCCTTTTTTCCTGGCCTGTGCGGGAGTGTGGCTCCGGGAACGGAAGCGGAGGCCGAGACTGGGAAGTCTCCCGTTCGTATGCGGAGCGGCGGTGGCGAGGAGTGGAAAGTGGCTTGTAGGGGCGGCTCCGGGAACAGGGCCGGAGGTTCGGCGCGATGCGGAAAATGACACCCCCGGACGGCAAAAAGCCCTTTCTCCGGTAGGGGAAAGGGCTTGGCCTGAGCGGACGGATAGTGTGCCGCAGGTGTGTACGGCTCTTCTCCGAATGTACAAATTACTTCGTAGCCATGTATTTGATGAGCTCTACGACCTTGTTGGAGTAACCCCATTCGTTGTCGTACCAGCTCACGAGCTTCATGAAGTTGCCGTTGAGGGCGATACCTGCATCGGCGTCGAAGATGGAGGTGCGCGCATCGCCGATGAAATCCGACGATACGACCGCATCTTCGGTATAGCCGAGGATGCCTTTGAGTTCGTTCTCGGAAGCGCGTTTCACTTCGGCTTTGATTTCGTCATAGGTGGCTGCCTTTTCGAGCCGTACGGTGAGGTCTACTACCGAAACGTCGAGGGTGGGAACACGGAACGACATGCCGGTAAGCTTGCCGTTGAGCGCCGGTATCACCTTGCCTACTGCTTTGGCTGCCCCTGTCGAGGAGGGGATGATGTTGCCGGCAGCGGCACGGCCGCCTCTCCAGTCCTTGGCCGACGGGCCGTCTACGGTCTTCTGCGTAGCGGTCGTGGCGTGTACGGTGGTCATGAGACCCTCGATGATGCCGAACTTGTCGTGTATCACCTTGGCCAGCGGAGCGAGGCAGTTGGTGGTGCAGGAGGCATTGGAGACGATTTCCTGTCCGGCATAGGTGTCGTTGTTGACGCCCATGACGAACATGGGGGTGTCGTCCTTCGAGGGGGCCGACATCACGACGCGTTTCGCACCCGCCTTGATGTGTGCGCCGGCGAGTTCTTTGGTCAGGAAAAGGCCGGTCGATTCGACCACGTATTCCGCACCTATTTCGTTCCACCGGAGGTTCGCCGGGTCTTTCTCTGCCGTAACGCGTATGGTTTTGCCGTTTACGACGAGGTTGCCGTCCTTTACCTCCACGGTGCCGTCAAAATGGCCGTGAACGGTGTCGTAACGGAGCATGTAAGCCATGTAATCAACCGAAATGAGGTCGTTGATGCCTACCACCTCTACGCCGCCCTGCTTGACGGCGGCACGGAAAACGAGGCGGCCGATGCGCCCGAAACCGTTGATGCCGATTTTAATTTGTGACATAATCCTTTATTGTTTTATGGTTCTGTATAATTCTTAATGCCTGTTCCCCTGCGGTGATGCAAAGGTAGGAATCTTTTGCCTGTAAATCAATACGCATGCAAACGTATGCGCAGTTTAATTTTCGGAAGCGTTCCGGGTGTCGGAGTCCTGTGGCCGGGCCGCCTCTTTCACCTTTTTGGCCATGTTCGATGCGAATACGAAATCGTTGAGGGCCCGGTTGTCCGTGTGCAGGATATCCGCCGAAGTGCCTTCCCATCCCTTGCGCCCCTGGTTGATGAACACAATTTTCTCGCCAATCTCCATGACCGAGTTCATGTCGTGGGTGTTGATGATGGTCGTGATGTCGTACTCCTTGGTGATGTCGTATATCAGTCGGTCGATTACGTTGGAGGTGACCGGGTCGAGCCCGGAATTGGGTTCGTCGCAGAACAGGTAGCGGGGATTCATCACGATGGCGCGGGCGATGGCCACCCGTTTTATCATGCCGCCGCTCAATTCGGCGGGATAGAGTTTTTCGGCCCCTTCGAGGTTCACACGGTGCAGGCAGAAGGCCACCCGCTCCCGTTTTTCCGCCATGCTCTGGCCGGTGAACATGTCAAGCGGAAAGCGGATGTTCTCTTCCACAGTGGAAGAGTCGAGCAGGGCGCCCCCCTGGAATATCATGCCCACATCGCGCCGGATGGCCTTCTTCTGGCGGAAATCGAGCGATGTGAAGAGCGTGTCGCCGTAGTATATCTCGCCTTCGTCCACCGGAAAGAGGCCGGCGATGCTTTTGATGAGCACCGTCTTGCCGGAACCGCTGCGGCCGATTATCATGTTGATTTCGCCCGGCAGAAAGGTCGCCGATATGTCTTCCAGTACCGGCTTGCCGTCGAAGGACTTGTATATGTGTTCGCAGCGTATCACAGGTAGGAGATTTGGGTGATTATAAGGTCCATCATCAGTATCACTACCGAACTCACCACCACGGCCTTGGTGCTGGCACGCCCCACTTCGAGCGAGTTCCCTTTGGCGTAATAGCCGTAGAAGCCGGAGATGGAGGTGATGACGAATGCATATACAATCATTTTTATCAGCGCATAGACGATGGAGAAGAGTCTGAAATCCATTTTGATGCCGGTGATGTACGTGTCCGGGATGATGATTCCCGTGACCAGCGTGATGGCGTATCCCCCGATGAGACCGACGACGATGCTGAGGATGGCGAGCAGCGGGAAGAAGATGACCGTTGCGATGATTTTCGGGAGTATCAGGTAGCTCGCCGAATTGACGCCCATGATTTCGAGGGCGTCTATCTGTTCGGTAATGCGCATCGTGCCTATCTCGGAGGCGATGCTCGAACCGACGCGGCCGGCCAGGATGAGCGCCACGACCGTGGAGCTGAATTCGAGTATCATCGTTTCGCGCGTGGCGTAGCCCATGAGCTCGCGCGGGATGAAGGGCGACTCGAAGTTGATGCACATCTGAAGCATGAGTACGGCCCCCATGAAGACCGATACGAGCGTTACGATGCCGATGGAGTTGAGCCCCAGCGTCTCCATTTCGGCCAGCACCCGCCGTTTGTAAACGCTCCTGCGTTCGGGACGGGAGAAGACCTTGCCCATGAGCAACATGTACCGTCCTATGAGGTTGAAGATATTCATACCGGCGATGATGTTATTCCCTGCGGCTTTCAGATGTCTCTTCGCGGATGTCCTCGTATTCCACGTAGTCTCCGACCTCGTTGCTTACCACCTTTTTCGACGATGTCTCGGTCTGCTGTACGGTGATTTCGCCGTCCTTTTTCTTTTGGTTCCGGCCGCCGCCCCATGTGTAGGTGCGGAAAGTCTCTCCCTGCTCCTCCATCTGTCTGCGCAGACGGTTCATCCGGTAGCGGAATATCAGTATGCCGATGAGTACCAGTGCGATGAATCCCATAACGATATAGAAGGCCACGCTGAGTATGTCGCCGATGGATACGAGGCCGAACAGTATCAGAATGACCAGTATGATAAGAATGTATGTTCCTACTCCCGTTCTCATAAAATGGTGGTATGTTTCGGTTCTGGGGGCCGGTCGCGGGCATCTCCCGCCGGCCGATTATACAAAGATAACTCTTTTTCCCCGAAAATATTATTGCCCTTTTCCCGATTTGAGTGACATAACATATTTTGTGCCCGGCCGGTGCAGTTTGGTAACAATTTTGTATCTTTCGCTCCGGAAACATCGTTTAATTAAAACAGTCACGGATATGAAAAAGTACATTTGTAACGTATGCGGATATATATACGACCCGGCAGCGGGGGACCCCGACAGCGGCGTGGCACCCGGAACCGCTTTCGAGGATATTCCCGAAGATTGGGTATGTCCGCTGTGCGGTGTGGGCAAGGAGGATTTCTCTCCCGTGGAGGATTGAGCCGGCCGGAAATGGAAAAGGCGGCGCTGCGAATCTGCGGTGCCGCCTTTTTTGTCTCCTGACGGGTGTTACCGTATCCTGTCGAGCGACTTCACCAGAAGGATATCTTTCCGGATGCCCCGCAGCGCAAGGTAGGTGAAGATGAGCGAAACGGGCGGGAAGAAGGCGGCGGCGGAGAGTTTCCAGGCTGAAACGGCGAGCGTCGAGAGGCTCCGCGCACCTCCCCAGATGTAGTATATCTCGAACAGCATCACTCCGGCGAGGAGTACCGTCTCCACTACGCAGAGCCGGAATTGCAGCAGGCGTTTCTTATAGAGGAAGATGGTTACGAACGGTAGCAGCGCGGCGGCGATGACCGTGGCGGCGAGGCCGTAGGCGGTCAGCACGGGCGTTCCGTCGGCGGCGTCGGAGAATCCGAAGGCCGTGAGGTACATCTCTTCCGTTCCGCCGAGGAAGGTTCCCAGCGGCATCAGCAGCATGAGGCCCGTCAGTACGGCGACGAGCAGCAGGTAAAGCGATTGTATCCTTTGTATCATCTCTTTTGGTATTTGTTGTCTTTTTCTGTTTGTCATTGGGCCGTTTTCGCTGCTTGGCGAGGCGGATGCCGGTCTTCTGGCAAGGGGCGCCTGACGCCTGCTGCGGACGGGCGCGGGGGGCGTTAAAGCTCTTCGTCTATGAGATAGTGGTTGCGGTCTGCCGAGTTCCGGTTTATCAGCTCTCCGAGGAAACCCGCCAGGAAGAGCATGACGCCCAGAACGACGGCCAGCAGGCAGAGGTGGAACAGCGGTTGGTCGGTGACGGCGCGGAATACCATGTCGTGCGACTGGCGATAGAGCTTCTGGGCGATTATCACGATGACGGCCACGCCCCCGAAGAGGAACATCAGCGTGCCCAGTCCGCCGAAAAAGTACATCGGACTGCGCCCGAAGCGCGACAGGAACATGACCGTGACGAGGTCGAGGTAGCCTTTGACGGCGCGTTCCCAGCCGAATTTGCTGTGGCCGTACTTGCGTGCACGGTGGTGTACTTCCTTCTCCCCGATGCGGGTGAACCCTGCGTTCTTGGCCAGGATAGGGATGTAGCGGTGCATCTCTCCGTACACCTCGATGCTCTTGACGACTTTCTTCCGGTATGCCTTGAGGCCGCAGTTGAAGTCGTGGAGCCGGATGCCGGAGGTCGCCCGTGCCGTAGCGTTGAAGAGTTTGCTCGGCCACCGTTTCCCTATCGGGTCGTGGCGCCGGCGCTTCCATCCCGAGACGAGGTCGTAGCCCTCCTCTGTTATCATGCGGTAAAGCTCCGGTATCTCGTCGGGGGAGTCCTGCAGGTCGGCGTCCATTGTGATGACGACTTCGCCCCGGGCCGCCTCGAATCCGCAGTAGAGTGCGGCGCTCTTGCCGTAGTTGCGCCGGAAGCGGATGCCGCGTACCGAGGGATTGGTCGCCGAGAGGCTGCGTATCACGTTCCACGAGCTGTCGCTGCTGCCGTCGTCGATGAAGATGGCTTCGTACCGGAAACGGTTTGCGGTCATTACCCGGTCTATCCATGCGGCGAACTCCGGAAGCGATTCGCTTTCGTTCAGCAGGGGGATGACCACCGATATGTCGGGTGTCTCACTCATGGCCAGTTCCGTTGTCGTCGCGGTCATCGTTCCCGGCGAGCGGGTCGGGCTGGCGCTGTGCCATGGCGCTCGTAAAGAGGCCGATGATGCCTCCCTGTATGAAATAACCTATTACGTAGCAGATGACGAGCACGAGCGGGTTGAACATGGCCGAATAGAGCGCGTCGTAAACCATGTCGAACTGAGCCTGTGGCAGGAGGTCCTGCATGGTGGCCATCTGCAGGTCGATTGCCTCCGTGACCGCTTCCTTAATGAGGAAGTTGTTGATGAGTGCCGAGGCGAATCCGAAGATGACGCCCGTGAAGAGCATCATGGCAAGGACGAATCCCATGCACCGGCCGTAGGAGAACCCTTCCCGTGCATCGGCCATGCCGGCTATCCGGCGCGTGAAACCGTAGGTGAGCAGGATGAACAGGACGAGCGACAGGATGCTCATCCAGCCTCCCAGCGCGAGCGATACTCGTGTAAGCTGCAGAGCAGCCGCCACGAGTCCCATGACGGTGCCGCCTTTCATGGCCTCCGTCCAGAATATCTTTTTCGTTATCTCCATGTCGGAATCTTGTTTGTCTGCGTTGCGTTCACAAATATAACGCTTTTTGCCGCTTCCGGCAACTTTCGCCTCCGTGCCGAATCCGTTGTTCCGGTACCCGGAAGGGCACTGCGCCGATGCGTTCGCCTGTTCCGGTGCGGCGGAATGCGGCGTCTTGCGGAGAGTTTCCTTTCGGGCGCGGAGACCCGTCAGTATTTGCCTTTCCAGAGCGAGGCGATGCGGCGGGCTATCTCGGCCTCCTTCGGATTGTTGCCCGGTTCGTAGAAGCGCCGCCCCTCCAGACCGGCAGGCATGAACTCCTGTTCGGCGAAGTTGCCTTCGAAATCGTGGGCGTACTTGTAGTTCTTTCCATAGTCCAGCTCCTTCATCAGTTTGGTCGGAGCGTTGCGGATGTGCAGGGGGACGGGTCGGTTGTTGGTATCCTTCGCCGCCAGCCCCATGGCCCGGTCGATGGCCATGTAGGCCGAGTTGCTCTTGGGACTCGTGGCGAGGTAGATGGTGGCCTCGGCCAAGGGAATGCGGGCCTCGGGCATGCCGATTTTGTGGACGGTGTCGAAACAGGCGTTGGCGAGCAGCAGTCCGTTCGGGTTGGCCAGTCCGATGTCTTCGGCGGCGAGGATGACGAGCCTGCGGGCAATGAATTTGGGGTCTTCCCCGGCATTGAGCATGCGGGCGAGGTAGTAGACGGCGGCGTTCGGGTCGCTGCCGCGTACGCTTTTGATGAAAGCGGAGATGATGTCGTAGTGCATCTCTCCGTTCTTGTCGTAGGTGGCGATGTTCTGTTGCAGGGCGTCGGTTACGGTGCGGTCGTCTATCACCAGGTCGCCGTCCGAGGCTCCCGCGACAATGTCGAGAATGTTGAGCAGCTTGCGGGCGTCGCCTCCCGCGAAACCGAAGAGCGCGCCCGTTTCGCGTACCTCGATGTGCCGTTCACGGAGTATCGCATCCGTAGAGAGGGCGCGGTCGAGCAGTTCCTGCAGCTGTGCGTCGTCCATCGCCTTCAGTACATAGACCTGACAGCGTGACAGCAGCGGCGAGATGACCTCGAAGGAGGGATTCTCGGTCGTCGCGCCGACGAGGGTGATGTCGCCCTGTTCGACGGCCCCCAGCAACGAATCCTGCTGCGCCTTGTTGAAACGGTGGATTTCGTCGATGAAGAGGAACGGTGCGGGCGTGTTGAAGAATTTCTGTTTGCGTGCCTGTTCGATGACCTCACGCACGTCCTTGACGCCCGAGTTTATCGCCGACAGCGTGAACATCTTCCTGTCGAGGGCTCCGGCGACGAGCCGGGCCAGGGTCGTCTTGCCCACGCCGGGCGGCCCCCAGAGGATGAAGGAGGGGACGTTGCCCGTTTCGATGAATTTGCAAAAAACGCCTCCGGGCCCCACGAGATGCTCCTGCCCGATGTAGTCGTCGAGCGTCCGCGGCCTGAGCCGTTCGGCCAGGGGAATGTTGCTTTGCTGTGCCATGTGTCGTGTCCTCCGGAATTTGCGGGTCGGATACCTCCGGCCGGGGAGCTTCCCGGCCGGCATGCCTGCCCGGCAAAGGTAACGAAAAATCCCCGTTCCGCAGTATTCCCCGTCGTCTCCCGGTACAGGGGTTGCAAAAAAGGCGGCATGCACAATAAGGAGGGAGAAAGGTGCGTTCTAAATTAGTCACGAATGATTTAAGAAATTAAGAAACAGAACGATATTCGCCTATGGTATGATTCGACGCGCTTTCCCGCAGCAGGCTGTCCGTGCGGCGGCCGGGAAACAGGAGTTCAACTTATACTTATTTTATATATCGTTATGAACAGAAAATGGATGTTTGCGGGTCTCATCGCCGCAGCCCTGGCGGTTGGCAGCGGTGCGACCTACCTTATCACGAAGAACAGCCGGAGCGTGCAGCCGCAGGAGCGGGTGGTGGAGAAGGTTGTGGAGATAGAGAAGTCGCCGGCGGCTCACTTTACCGCCTACCAGGCGGCCGATTATCCCGACCTGACCTATGCCGCCGAGAATGCGGTAAATGCAGTGGTCAACATCGAGGTGACGCAGCAGGTGCAGATGCGCAATGTAGACCCCTTCCTCGAATTTTTCGGAATACCGCAGGGTTACTCCCGCGGCGGGGAGTATGTGCCTCGCGAATTCAAGGCGGGCGGTTCGGGCGTCATCATCTCGCAGGACGGTTATATCGTTACCAACCATCATGTCGTGGATAACGCCACCGAACTGAAGGTGAAACTTTACGACGGGCGTACCTTCCAGGCTAAGGTCGTCGGTACCGACCCGACCACCGAGGTGGCGCTTATCAAGATAGAGGGTGAGAACCTGCCGACGCTGGCATTCGGAGATTCGGATGCGCTGCGGCTCGGTGAATGGGTGCTGGCTATCGGCAGCCCTTTCGACCTGCAGTCGACCATTACGGCGGGTATCGTGAGCGCCAAATCGCGTAACCTCGGAGCGATTCCCAACCAGTACCGCGTGGAGTCGTTCATCCAGACCGATGCAGCGGTAAACCCCGGCAACAGCGGCGGCGCACTGGTCAATACGCGCGGTGAGCTTGTGGGTATCAATACGCTGATTAAAAGTCAGACGGGAACCTATATGGGCTATTCGTTCGCCATTCCGAGCGCGATAGTGAAGAAGGTGGTGGTGGACCTCAAGGAGTACGGCGTGGTGCAGCGTGCGCTGCTTGGCGTCAGCTACCGGGAGATTGACGAAGAGTTCGTCGAGGCGTTCGGCGAGGAGTACGGCATCCGCGAAACGGGCGGCGTCTATGTGGCCGATGTCTCGGAGGACGGTGCGGCCAAGGCGGCCGGCATCCGCAAGGGCGACGTAATCACCGCAATAGACGGCATCCGGCTCGGCAACAATACCAACCTGGCGGAAATCATGTCGCGTTATCGCCCGAACGACAAGGTGACTATTTCCGTAAAAAGGGACGGGAAAACGAAACAATTCGAGGTTGTGCTGCGTAATAAGGCTGGTAAGGCCGAACTGCTCTCCCGCGACTATGTGGATGTGGCCGAGTCGCTCGGCGGACGTTTCGCGGAGATTAACGACAGAACCCGCAGAGAGCTGAGGATAGAGAACGGCATACGGGTGACGGAGGTGCGTCCGGGCGGCGTGCTGGCCAGGGCCCGGGTGAAGGAGGGATTCGTGATAACCCATATCAACGACCGCCCCATCCGTTCGGTGGCCGACCTTGACCGGGTGACGGGTCCCGTGACATATATCGAAGGCGTATATCCCAACGGGCGCGCCATCAGTTACTCCCTCGTGCAGTAGGGAGCTGCCGAGAGGGACGATAAGAGAAAGATGGTCCCGGCCCACGCAGGAGTCGCATTGCGGGGCCGGGTCCGTTTTTAAAACGCCTGCCGGCGGGCAAGAGAGAAGAGACAACGTACTATTTTTATATTGCAACCAACAACATGAGGCAGTTAAAGATTACAAAATCCATCACGAACCGCGAAAGTGCATCGCTGGACAAATACCTGCAGGAGATAGGCAAGGAAGACCTTATCACCGTTGAGGAGGAAGTGGAGCTTGCGCAGCGCATCAAGAAGGGCGACCAGGAGGCGCTTGAAAAGCTGACCAAGGCCAACCTGCGTTTCGTGGTTTCGGTGGCCAAACAGTACCAGAACCAGGGGCTCAGCCTTCCCGACCTTATCAATGAAGGCAACCTGGGGCTCATCAAGGCTGCGGAGAAGTTCGATGAAACACGCGGTTTCAAGTTCATCTCCTATGCCGTGTGGTGGATACGCCAGTCTATCCTGCAGGCCCTCGCCGAGCAGTCGCGCATCGTGCGTCTGCCGCTCAACCAGGTGGGGTCCCTCAATAAGATAAACAAGGCGTTCGCCCGTTTCGAGCAGGAGAACGAGCGTACCCCTTCGCCAGAGGAGCTTGCCAACGTGCTCGACCTGCCGAAGGAGAAGGTCTCCGATACGCTCCGTGTGTCGGGTCGTCACGTCTCGGTGGATGCCCCCTTCTCGGACGGAGAGGACAACAACCTGCTCGACGTGCTGGTCAATACCGATTCCCCGAATGCCGACCGCGGGTTGATAAACGAGTCGCTCTCCACCGAGGTGGAGCGTGCGCTCGCCACGCTGACCGACCGTGAGCGCGACATCATCCGTTACTTTTTCGGTATCGGCTGTCCGGAGATGACGCTCGAAGAGATTGGCGAGAAGTTCGGGCTGACGCGCGAACGTGTGCGTCAGATAAAGGAGAAGGCCATCCGCCGTCTCCGTCACAGCTCGCGCAACAAATTCCTGAAATCGTACCTCGGATAGTGCCCGGGGCGCCGGGGCGGTTGCCGCCCGCAGGAGGGGAATCCGCAGAGGGGTTCCCCTCCTGTTTTTGTCGCCGCCGCAGGTGTTTCTTCCCGGGAACAGGTACGGGAAACGGGACAATTGGGTATCTTTGCGCCGTTTGAAAAACATTCCGACCATGAAAGCGCTTTATACCGTTCTGTTGCTCGTATGTTCCAATACCTTCATGACGATAGCGTGGTACGGACACCTGAAGTTCAATGGCTCGAACAACGGCAGTCCCCTTCCGCTCTTCCTCGTCATTCTGGCCAGTTGGGGAGTCGCCTTTTTCGAATACTGTTTTCAGGTGCCGGCCAACCGGCTGGGGTTCGTCGAGAACGGAGGACCCTTCTCGCTCATCCAGCTCAAAATCATACAGGAGGTCATCTCCTTGCTCGTGTTTACGGTTTTCACCATTCTGGTTTTCCGTACCGAGACTTTCCGCTGGAACCATATCGCCGCTTTCGTGTGCATCGTTCTGGCCGTCTATTTCGTATTCAGAAAATAGTTCGTGACAGTGCCGTGCAACGTCCGGCCCTATGCGAACCGCCCGCAGGAAACTTCCTGC
>OLSK01000198.1_pt1 | contig 57990 bp, 49 predicted proteins | sample 1672781 | NCBI WGS metagenome assembly OLSK01 (sample SAMEA3136723, study PRJEB25190) | human gut metagenome | biome: human gut; feature: human-associated habitat; material: faeces | place: Austria | collected 2013 | reverse complement strand
GAGGGGTGAGGGATAAAAGAAACGGACACTGATTGCTCAGTGTCCGTGGTGGTAGAACGGCGAATCAACTTATCGAACCAGTTTATCTAGGGGTCTATGGAAGTTATAGAATACTGACGAAAGAAAAACATTTTTAGATGAAAAGACTTGACCATAAAGGAAATTTGATTATATTTGCGCATAGTTTTCGTTAAAACTATATGGTAAAAGCAGGCATCCTTTCCCTAAAAGGGGATGTCTGCATTTTTTTAGCCTTACATACCGAGGGGGTACTTCAACAAGGAACGTTGTTCTCTCAGCCATATAAGATTTAACGAAAACAATGAGAACACACAAGTATCTTGTGATAGTCGCCATTGAAGTGGAGATTATCAGACTTGTCAAAGTACGAGCCTACAAGCGAGTACGCTTCGGCATGGTTGAGAGAGTGCGCAGCCACTACAGACGTTATTAGGGTGATTTCTGTAGTCAGTCATCACTCTGAGCCGTAAGGCTCTCTGCTTCACCCCCTCGTTTTTTATTGTATCAAGCCCCTAACTGTATCAATATATCCTTTGAAACCCCTCATGATACAGCAATATTACATATCACCTTAATCTTTTAGATTAATCTGACACAAAACGTTTAACATATTATGAACTGTTCAGACATTCTCATTTTCCTAGTCGGGCTAATAGTATGCTTCATATTCCCTCCATTGTTTTTCATCTTCATCCCAATCTGTATCATATACCTTGTCATGTTCTCTATTCATAACTCTCAAATAGAAAAAGAGAAGAAAAAAACAGAAAAGGATTTAGAGATATTCCTTAAAAACATGTCTACCGACAACATAGCCATAAAGAGGGCTGAAATGGAGGTGTTGGCCAATTCCCCTTTCGCATCTGAAATGGAAAAGGCAAATGCGAAATTCTTCAATGATTTTGTAGATAAGAATGGCTACTTAAATGGCTACAACTATAATATTGACACCTACGATATCCAAAATCAAGACACTATGAATCTACAGGATGCAATTCTCGAAACACTTAAATCGAATGGCAAGCCGATGACTTGCCAAGAAATCGCAGACTCATTAAACTCCTCTAAATTATACACGAGAGAGGATGGAGAAGATATTCCAGCATCACAAGTATCTGCAAGAGTAAACAATTATCCGCTTCTATTCATCAAGGATAAGAGCGTCAAGCCGATGAAAATATCCGCAAGATAAATCATCAGCAATATACTCTTTTCAATTTCACCCGAACAGATTACTGTTAAGATTCCACGGACACATTTCGGGTGGATGTTATTATTGTTCCTTTCGGAAGGCCCCTTCTACGGGGTTCTGCGAGGGGTGAGGGATAAAAGAAACGGACACTGATTGCTCAGTGTCCGTGGTGGTAGCGGGGGGAGGACTCGAACCTCCGGCCTCCGGGTTATGAGCCCGACGAGCTACCAACTGCTCTACCCCGCGATGTTGGACTACAAAGGTAAGAATATTTTTCTGGAATGCAAAACTATTTCAAAAAAACATGTGTAAATATGTGCAAAGAGTGTAAAATGATCTATGCATATAAAATATGTTCGGTTCTGAATTACTCAGCCGGAAGTCTCCTTCTGAAATTTTGGTAACGTGCAAAATTTCAGAAGGAGACTTCCGGCTGATGAATGCTTTACGGTTCCTCTTCCTGTATATTCATAAACTCCATCATTCCTGAGATGTCGGCCTTGGCGAAGGACTTCTGTTCGCCGGTGGTGAGGTTCTTGAGCTGGATGGTGCCGGCCTCAACCTCGTTGCCGCCGTTGATTGAGAGGAACGGGATGGACTTCTTCCCGGCGTAGTCGAATTGCTTCTTCAACTTGGACGGCTCCGGATAAACCTCGACGGAAACGCCCTCGGAACGCAGAGCGGCGGCGACCGGGAGGACATAGCGAAGCTCATCGGCACCCATACAGGCAAACAGAAGCGTGGTGCTGGAGGCCAATGACTCAGGGAACTTATCCAAGCCTTTGAGAACATCATAGATCCTGTCGGCGCCGAAGCTGATGCCGACTCCTGACATATCAGGAAGACCGAAGATTCCGGTAAGATTGTCGTAACGACCGCCTCCGCAGATGCTTCCGATCTGGAAGTCAAGAGCTTTGACCTCGAAGATCGCACCCGTATAGTAATTCAGGCCACGGGCCAGGGAAAGGTCAATCTCAACAGGACACTTCACTCCGGCCGCCTCAATCAGGCCGAACAGTTCCTCAAGTTCATCAAGACCTTTGAGACCGGTCTCGGAGACGAGTCCGGAAGCGGAACCACCGTCCATCAAGGAACGCATCAAAGCCAGTTTCCCGGAAGTTGAGCCGGACAGTCTGAGGATCTGCTCTATAACGGCGATCGCGTCATCGGTCAGGCCCTTCTCACGCATCTCCTCCTCGACGCTCTCAAGGCCGATCTTGTCCAGTTTGTCGATCGCGACCGTGATGTCCACGACCTTGTCCGGGAATCCGCAGATCTCGGCGAAGCCGGTCAGAACCTTCCTGTTGTTGATCTTGACCAAAACATTCACGTCCAGAAGACTGAACACCTTGTCCACAATCTGCACAAGCTCAAGCTCATTGACCTGAGACTTGCTTCCGATCACATCCACGTCGCACTGGTAGAACTCGCGGTAGCGTCCTTTCTGCGGCCTGTCAGCCCTCCAGACCGGCTGGATCTGGAAACGCTTGAACGGGAAGGAAATCTCGTTCTGGTGCTGAACCACGAAACGGGCAAAAGGTACGGTCAGGTCGTAACGGAGACCTTTCTCGCAAACTTCCTTGGAAAGAGCGACACTGTTCACTTCCCCGTCTTCCGCGCGGTAATCCTCAAAGTTGACCTTGGAGAAGCAATCACCTGAATTAAGAACCCGGAACAGAAGCTTGTCGCCTTCCTCGCCATACTTTCCGAGCAAGGTTGACAGATTCTCCATCGCCGGAGTCTCTATCTGCGCATAACCGAAAGTCCTGAAGACCTTCTTTATGGTGTCAAAGATATAATTTCTTTCAGCCATGTTCCGCTGACCGAAATCACGTGTTCCCTTAGGGATAGACGGTTTCTGACTCATAATCGTTATTTCTCCACTTTATCGGCCTTGTAGCCAAGTTTTTTGATGGCGTCCGCAAGTGTCTTCTCATCGGTCTTGCGCTTGTCATACTTGATCTTGATTGTCTGATCCTTGAGAGAGACCTTCAAGTCCTTGACACCCTTGATGAACGCCAGATTCTCATTGAGCTTGTTCACACACTTGTCACAGTGCATGTTCGTAGCGAAAACCACCTCACCGACATTCTTGTCAGCGGGCTTCTCCGTGACAAAACCCTCAAAAAGTGCAGCCTTAGCCGCGACAAAAGGCGCAGCCAGCATCATGGCCGCGACCGCCATCAACAATATTCTTTTCATAACCCTTAAAATTACAGCGCACCAGTCCACGCCAAGGTTCATCATGCAAAGATAATGATTTAATCGTTCTTTGTAGCCCTCCAGAGCGTCAATCTCACGCCAAGATTGATCCGACGCCCCATAATCGGCCCCCAGACACAACTGGCGTCGAATCCCGGAGTCCATGGAGACCACTCCCCGGCAGCATTCCTATCCCCCACCAGCACGTGCTTCTGGGTGAAATCCGTGATATTCTCCACTCCTGCATAGATGTCAAATCCTCGGAACCGTCTGGTAATCTGTGCGTAAAGCAAAGGATAGACCGGAGTGCGCCCGTCAGCGTAAAGCAATGAACCATCCCCATCCCTCAAATCCTTCATAAAATCATAAACCCTCGCCGAGCCGTTAACAGAAGCCGTGAAATCGAATATCCACCTGCTCAGATTGGTCTTGTACTGGAGGTTCAGCACTCCTTTGAAGCGGCTGAGCATCGGCTTCTCCACCAATTCGCCACCATAATTCTCCTGACGTGCGTTAGTATAGCGCCCGGTCAAGGCCACGGTGAAACGGTCAAACGGCTCGACATTGAAATCCACCTGCCAGTTGTCTGAATATGAGCGCCTTCCATCTGAATCAAAGAACCAGATCTCACGTCCGCCGTTCACATCGACCCCCGGCACCTCATAATCCACCATCGACTGACGCACGAACTGAGTGCGGAAATAATCAAAACTGATGTAAGTCTTGGAAGGATCCACCCCGAACGGCAAGTAGAAAGTCACATTCCCTCCGAATGTCCACGAATCCTCCAGCAACCGCTCCATGCAATCCCCTTTGAGCCAACTATGAGTGGACATCACACCAATGTTGTCAGCGACCGGATCGGCATACCTCAATCCCCTGCCGCCGTTCGCCCTCGCGACGAGCCACTCCGCCGGTGAATATTTCAAAGTCACCCTCGGAGCCACCTTGAGCCCGTTTCCCTTGTACCAATCGGCGCTCACTCCCACAATTGATGTGAATATGTCCCCGGCGTGGAAGGTATATTCCCCGTAAGCTCCTCCGAAGAAATGATCCGCTATCCCTGAATATGGGCGCAGAATATTCCCGTCTGTCATATTCCACAGGCCATAGTCCAGTTTTGCGACGGCCTCGTCGATGTGGTCGAACGTGCCGGAAAGGCCGACAGTGAAGTCGTGGGACTCATTCAACATATTCCTGTAAAGGAGGTTGACAAAACCTGATTGCTGGCTCGCAAGGTAGGATGACGCGCCGAACCACGAGTCGCTTTTCTGCCACGACCAGTCAGCGATGGCGGCTATGCTGGATGAGCCGTCCTCACGAAGAGGTTTGCCGACCTTCAGGTAGGCGTTCAGGAGACTGTTGGTGATGTCGGTGCCCCAAGGGGTGCCGGAGAGTGATTCCTTGATGGAGGTCACTTCGGCGGTTGGTGAGTCCTGTCGAACCACAGATCCGCGGGCCGGAGCGGTCACTTCGACAGGCTCGGTGACCAATGAGTGTAACCGGTCTTTATCGTAGCCGTCCATTCCACCCTGACGCCGGTCACGGACAGCCTTCACGCCCCATCGCACCTGAAGTTCCGGCGTGTAGTAAAGCCACCTGTTCGCCACATTGAACTGCAACATCCTGGGATCGTCCCGGAAACCGTCGTGATTCATGTCGTAAGTCTTGAAGTTACCGCTCACATGCCCCAAAAGAATCGTGTATATTGTCGGACTGAGCCGCCAAGCTGATGTCGCGTTGAAATCCGCCTTCGTGTCGCTCATCATGGAAGCCTGGATAAAAAGCGGCTTCTCCTCGGTCGGCTTCTTGTGCTCAAGGTTGATCTGCCCGGTCATCGACTCCAGGCCGTTGATCACGGACGGAGAGCCCTTCGCGATCTGAATGCTCTCCAGCCACGGCCCCGGAACGTAAGACAATCCATAAGGAGCGGTGATTCCCCTCATCACCGGGCGGTTCTCGTCCAACATCTGTGTGTATGTCCCGGAAAGCCCCAGAAGCCTTATCTGACGCGCCCCGGTGACAGCGTCAGAATAGCCCACAGTCACGCTGGCCGAGTTCTCAAAACTCTCCGCCAGATTGCAACAGGCCATCTTTTGAAGTCCTGAGGCGGAGATGAGCTCCGTTCTCAATGTCTTACCTCTTGAAATGCTGTTCTCCTGATGCCCGACAAAAACAGCAGCGCTCAGACTGTCTTTCCTGTCTTTATAAATAGAGGTAGTGTCCACCGACTGAGCCTGAAGCCCGGTGCACAGAACCATGAATATTCCAGCGACTATGAACTTTTTCATACCATAACCTCCGAGGAGAACCAATCACCTCCAATATAATAACACACTCATGCAAAGATAACCCAAGACGATCAAAAATCCAATCTGTTCACTACGTTATTTGCCGGAACATTTCATTGCATGAATCCACAATCATTATTTGCGGCTGACGCATAAGACCGGAAGGATGAATATAACGGCAAGGATCGAGAATAGCATTCCAGAAATGGTGCCGACGGCGAAGTCGAACCAGAAAACCTCCTCGGGGCCGTCGGTGAGGAACGGGAGGAGGCCGAGGATGGTGGAGACTATGGTGAGGGTGATCGGGTTGATCTTGCGGGAGTAGGCTTTGACGTAGAGGCGGATGTTGGCCGCTTCGGCTGGTCGGTGAGTTTGTTTAGTCACAGAGGTGGTCCCTTCGACAGGCTCAGGGACCGATGCACTGAGGAGGGACTGGTAGGTGGTGATGAGGTAGATGCCGGCGTTGACGACTATGCCGCTGAGCATCACGAAGGCGGCGAAACCGCCCTGATCGAAGGAGAAGTCCGATAGGCCGAAGGCAAGGAAGAGGCCGATGAAAGAGACCGGAACCATAAAGATCACGGCGAGCGGGTAACGGAACGACTCGAATGTCATCGCAAGCATCACGTACATCACCGCAAGAATCAAAAACAGCAGCCAGGCGTACTGCTGCTTGGCGGTGTCGAACCAGCCCCAGCCCGGAACCTCGGCCTTGAAACCGATCGGAAGGGCCTCATCGTTCATGTACTTGACAGCCTTCTGGGACAGGGAACGGCTGAGTTCCCAACTACCGATGAAGTCGTAGCATACAACAAGCTCGTAGGACTGGTTGTTCTTTCTGATTGTCAGACCTGTCCGCTGCTTGTCGATGCCCCCGACACTCGAAAGCGTCATTTTCTTCTGACCGACATCTATCGGAGAGTTAAGAACGTGCCAGAGATCGTATCTGTCCAGATCCGAGGAACGGAGGACAACATCGACGGCTCCACCATCATATTCAGAAGTCCCGATCCTCCGTTCGTACAGCAAGGAACCCAATGCATTATAGTAGGCATAAGGATTGATGTCGGCGAGCGTCATCCGCCCAAAATCATAATCCAGCACAAACTCAATCGAAGGGCGGCCGTTCCAACCTCCCGACCAGATCTCCGCGCCCTGGACACGGCGGTTTGTGGAGAGATAGGCCATCAGTTTCTCTGCGTAGCGGCTGAGCTCCTGATAGTTATAGCCCTTCAGCGAGATGCGGTTGCTCTTGGAAGACGACACCACATTGTTGTTGAAATTATTGTCGTCTATTCCGGAGACCCTCCAGTTCGCCCCACCGAAATTGATCGCCATCCTCGTGACCTCGGACTTCAGCACGGAAGGGAAACCTGAGTTCTCATACTCAGGCTTGAACTCCACCGAAATCTCGGCGTTGTCGTAGGAATATATCGACGTGGTGAATACGGAGATCTCATCGAACTTCGACAGATAATTCTCCATCGCCCTCACGACATCATTCAACTGGTTCACGGTACAGCCTTCAAGCATGCCGGCATTGATGATCAGACGTTTCTTTTCAGGCTCCCGGTAGAAATTGGAGCGGTTCAAGGATTTGTAAAACAGACCGAAGGAGGAACTGGCTATCTTGTCTATCAACTGACGGTTCCTGTCGTAAGGTTTCCAGGTGACAATCTTGTCCAGAAATCTGTCGAACCTGTCCGCCTTGTCCTTGTCATAATCAGACAGACGGGTAGGGAGCAGACAGAGCGGGATTCCAAACGCCACGATGAACAAAAGGACATACACCCAACGATGCCTCACCCCCCAGCCGATGTAGGAAGCGTAGAACCTGTTCCAACGCAGGATCCGGCGGAGCTTCCTTGGGGAACGCCCAGACTTGCCACCCGACATTCTTACAGGAATATATTCCATCAGCGACGGGATGAACAGGTAGGAGATGATCAGCGACAGTCCCAAGTTAATGACAATCACCCAGATGAAGTCCACGAGGTTGGCTTTTTCCTTTTCCGGAAGCAGAAGGACCATCATCAATGCGCCGACGGTCGTGGCCGCGGCCGAAAGGATGGACGGGAAAGCCTTCCGGTCTTTGAAATGGGCGTAGTGGTCGATCATCACGATCGAGGTGTCGATGATTATTCCGAGAGAGACCGTGATTCCGGCAAGGGTGTAGATGTGGATCTGAAGACCTGCCAAACTGTAGATCATCAAGGCGGTCAACACATTGACCGTCAAAGTGAAGACAATGATCAGCATATACCGCCACGACCTGTTGATCAAGAACACGAACATCAACAGAATCAAGATGCAGAGGGCGGTACGGACATAGATTTTGCTGAGTTCCTCGCTGACAAACTCAGAGGAATCGTAGGCGATGCCGGCGGTGATTTCCGAAGGGAAGCCTTTCTGAAGCTCCGCCATCCTTTCCTTGACGGCGGAAGCGACAGCCAACAGGTTGGCCGAAGAAGCTATCTCCACCGTCAAAGTAATGGTGTTCAAACCGTTGACACGATAGTAACTTGACGGCACCGCTTCCTCATAGCGCCACTGGGCAACGTCCCCGATGTGAATCACACGGCCTTTGAAATTACCTACTGGAATCGATCCGAAATCCTTGTCCGAGGCTTCTTTAAGACGCACCGTCATCAATCCTTCAGAGGTTTCCGTCATTCCGAGGATTTCCTCACGGTAATATGAATTGAAGGCCGATGCGATCTCATCGGCGGTGACTCCTACGGACTGGATCTTGTCGGCGTCGAACGTGATCACCCACTGGAAAGGAACACCGCCGTCCACATTGACCTTGTCCACTCCCGGGATGGCGGCCAAATGGCTGAGAACGTGTTCCTTGACATATTTGGAAATCTCCCGGGAAGGGATCCCGCCCTTGACGAGATAGGATATCCGCGAGACCCGTCCGCCGCCAGACAAGGATATTCCCGGATAGGAGACCTCATCAGGAAGGCTTGGGTAAACGTTCCTGATCGCCGAGGCGACCTCGAAGCGCGCCGCGTCCATGTCCGAGCCTTTGCGGAACTTGACAGAAACGGAGCCTGAACCTTTACGTGAAACAGAGGAAATGTCTGTGACATCGCGTATCCCCGCCAAGACTCCTTCAATCTTGGATGTCGCCTCGCTTTCAATGATTTCCGCAGAGGCGTTGGGATAATAAAAAGATACATAGACCGTACGGCCTTCCGTCATCGGTGTGTACTGGATGTTCAGACGCGGCAACGCCGCCAGCCCGACAAGGGACAGCGCCACCATAATCAGAACGACCGAAAATGGAGAAAGTCTATTTTTTCTTTCTTCCATTGTAGATCGAATAATACAACGCCGGCACGACGAACAGGCTGACAAGGGTTCCGACAAGCATTCCCGCGATGATCACCAGGGACATCGGGTACTGAAGGTCAGCTCCCATACTTCCTCTTGACAGGAACGGGCAGACGGCCAGAATGGTTGTCAATGAGGTCATTATGATAGCCTTCACCCTAAGCGAGGACGCATCAATGACAGCACGCTCAAGACTTTCGCCGGCCTTGCGCATCCGGTTGATGGTGTCAATCTTAAGAATGGAGTCATTGATGACTATACCGGTGATCACGACCAGGCCGATCATCGACATCAGGTTGATGCTGACCCCGAAAATCCATAGAACCAGCAAGGCGACAGAGACATCCACGACAATCTCCGAAAGGATGATCAGTGGCTGGACCAGAGACTCGAACTGGGAGGCCAGAATCAGATAGAGCAGGATTATGGCGACCAGCATTATGATGATCATCTCATCGATCATCTTGCTGTTGGAGAACCAGGAACCAGAATAGCCGACCTCGAAGTCACCATTCTTTCGCACGACGTCACTCACCGCGGCCATCACATGTTTCACGTCCTTCGACGGAACATCGAGAGCCAAAGGGTAGTAATTGTCCTCCGGGCCTGCGACCAAAGTTTTCAAATCCTCGGCAAAGGTTTGCCGCATAAGATTTGAAACCGGAATCCGGGATGTCTCCCCGTCAAGGCCTTTCTTTTCGATGAAAGTGCCATGCAGGATCTCCGAAAGTCCGGCGGCGTTGGAGCCTGTCACGACCGGAACAGTGCTGGTTCCCTGGACAATGTTGAACAGACGGTTCTCATTGAGCGAGTTCCTCAGAATCGACACAAGTTCCGAATAACCGACATCATAAAGCGCAAGCAAGTCAGGATCAGCGACAAACAGAGCGTCAGTCTTTACCGGAGGATCCGCCACGGTCACTCCAGGCAACGTTTCCCTGACCTCGGAAAGCATATTCCTCAACGGTTCGACCTCAACCTCCCTGTTCCTCACTGGGCGAAGGCGCGCCACGAGCGGAGCCTCGTTCCGGGCGAAAACCATGTCGAAGATATTCCCTGAAGTTTCGAATGAATATACCGCTTCCGGATATTCATTCTCCATCTCATCCTTCAATTCGCCCAGCACCTTTTTCAATGTGCCGGCATCTTTGCAATTGACGTAGATGGACGCTTCGGAAATTCCTTGGTCACCACTATGACTCAGAATGAATTGCTGAGAACCGACAAGAGCCGTCATCTGCTCCACGCTTCCGGTCAGTTTTTTCTCTAAATCCCTGATCCGCTCCGTGTTACGTTCAATGGAAATGTGTTCGTTCCAGTCAATCTTCATTATCGCGTCCGTCTGGGTCATCTCCGGCAGACGGGATTTCGGCATCTCCAGGAAACAGAACACCAGCCCGACGGTCGAGACGGCAAGAAGGCTCCAGGCGACCGGTCTGTGCCGGATGAACCATTCCATAAGTTTGTCGTCCCAGCGGCGGATCGGTTCGTCAAAGTTGATTTTCTCCAAAAGCGGACTCGGACGGAAACCATCCGAACCCTTGAACCACCAGTAATAATAGACCGGAATCACAAGGATGGTCACGATGTAGGAGGTCAGCAGCACGATGGTCACCGACATAGCCTGATCGTAGAACATCGCCCCGGCGATGCCGCTCATGAATATCAACGGAATGAACACCGCGCAGGTTGTCAGCACGGAGCTGAGCATCGCTCCCCTCACCTCTTTCGTGCCCTCAAGGACAGCGGAGCGCAGGTTCCCTTCACGTTGCCAGCGGCCGGTTATATTATCGACAAGGATGACCGTGTTGTCAGTCATCATTCCGACTCCGAGAAGCAGACCGGAGAGGGATATAATATTCAGGGTCAATCCGATGGCATAGAAGCAGAGCATCGAGAATATCAGCGCCACCGGCATCGTCAGGATCACCAGCACCGGAGAGCGGAAGTCCCTCATGAAGAGGAATATGATGACGCTCGCCAGAAGGAGGGCGACCACGATGTTCTGTAGCAGGTTGTTGATGGTATATTCAAGAAGCTGGGTCTGGTCTCTCGTGATCTCGAAGCTCAACTGAGGGTAGTCGTTCCGGAAACTGTCCATCAGACCGCTCATGGCCGACTTCAGGTCCGACATCTTCGCCTCGCTCTGCTTGATGACGGCAAGACACACGGCATCCTCTCCGTTCGAGCGGACAAGGCCGGTTCGTTTTGCCGGGTGGACGACGACCTTGGCGACGTCCTTTATCTGAAGAAGGCGGCCTTCCTTCTTGAACCAGAGGTTGGCGATGTCTTCACTGGAGGAAGCCCGGGAATCGAATTTGACATTGTAGCGGTACTCTCCGTCACGGATTGTGAGACTGCCAAGGCGGATGTTGGAACTCTTGACACAACTCTCGAACTCATTCATTGTCATCCCTGCCTGGAGTAGCTTGGACTCATCCGGAATTATGAGAATCTCGTCACTGACAAGGCCGCTGACATCGACCATGGCGACTTCGGAGAGTTGTTCGATGCGTTTGCTGATCACGTCACGTGCGAAGCGGCTCATCTGGGAGAAGGACTCGGTTACGGGGAACAAGTCCGATTGGGCCTCAGGCTCGGTGCGCTTCGACGGGCTCAGCGACCGATTCTGAGGCTGTCCCTGAGCTTGTGGTTCGACAGGCTCAGCGACCGAAGAAGTAATATTCACAAAAAACGCCGGAATGTCCGTGGCGCTGGCCTTCAAGACCTTAGGCCGGGCGATGTCGCCAAGGCTGGACATGGACCGGTCAATCTTCTCGTTGACCTCAATGAAAAGATAATCGATGTCCGAACCGTGGTTGAACGTAAGCCGGATCGTCCCGCTGCCGTCCTTCGCCTCACTGACGATGCCCTCAAGCCCGTTGATCTGGATGAGCTGCTGGCGCAGAGGCTTCAGCACACTCTCGTCCATCTCTCTGGCCGAAAGTTCCGAGGATGTTGCCTGCACGGTTATGTACGGGATGTCCACATCCGGAACCAACGACACTGGCAGCAGACGTATGCTGACAATGCCCAGAACAACGATGACAAGGGTTATCATCGTCACGGTTATCGGTCTGTCTATCAGATGTTTCAGCATTGCCTACCTTTTTACCAGCACATCAGAGTTGTCCGCCAGATTGAGATTGCCGGAGACAATCACCTGGTCGCCTTCGTTCAGTTCGGCGTTCCTGTCCTTGTTGGCCTCGACCACGTAGGACTCACCATTGGAATAAAGTATCGTGACATAAGTCCAATGTGCCTTGCCGTCATCCGTGCAGGTGAACAGCACGTCCAGATTGTCCCTGATCACCACCGCGCTGCGAGGCACGACAAGCTGTCCCGGAATCATCCTCTCCACGATCACACGGACGTTCATTCCATCGATCAGCGAGCCGTCGTTCCGGACCTGCGCGGTGACGGAGATCTGCCCCTTCTCATCCACAAGCGGATTGATGGCGGTGACTTTCCCTGAATATTCCTTGGTCTCGTCAGCGAACGGACGGATCCTCACCGGCAGACCGACGGAGAGGAATGAATATTCCGACTCCATCACCGAGAAATCCACCTCCAGCACACTGTCGTCCACAATCGTGCAGAAAGTACCGGACGGACTCTGGTCGAACGGCTTCTGCTTGATGTCAGCGACACGCCCGGAGAACGGGGCATGGAGAACCGTTCCGGCGATCTCGTAGGACGAGCGCGCGAAATCGTTCTTGGCGGCGGAATAGCCGGATTTCATCTTCGCCATGGCCAAAAGGTCGGCGGGGACCGAGGTGGTGTCCCCGGCGGAATATCCCTGTCCCACAAGATAGTCATACAAATCCAGCTCGGCCTTCTGGAGCGAAAGCCGGGAGGATTCCTGCGACAGTTTCAAGTCGGGACGGTCAACGGTGGCGATGACGGCACCTGAGGAGACATATTCACCATTCCGGACGTTTATCGCCGCGATTTTTCCGGTTGTCCTGAACTGCAGCGCGCTTTTACGACTGGCGACAAGTTTTCCGTTGGACAGGAGCTGACGCGCGAAGTCCGTCTTTTCCAGTTTCATCACCGTGACCTCGTTTATCTGAGGGGTGTAGGCCAGTTTCCCGTCCTTCGTCTCCTCCGCCTTTTTGTTTCCACCACACGCTACGGCCATCATGACGAGGCCGAAGGCAAAAAGGGACGCAAGTATATTCTTTCTCATATTCATTGATTCTGAATCATTCAACCATTTCCTTTACGCTGACGTCGATGTCTTTTCCCGTGATGAAATCGTAGAGGGCGTACTTCCGGAGGGTGTAGTAGTAGGTCCAGAAGTTGGAGTAGTCGGTGATGTATTTGGCCATCGCTGACTCGTTGTCGTTCTGGGCGTTGGTGAGGTCGGTCACCGTGGCCGAGCCGCGCCTGAACTTGTCCATCATCAGCTCGTACCTTTCAGAGGCTATCTCCATCGCCTTGCGGGAGGCCAGACACTGCTGACGCTGGTTGTTGAACTGGCCGACGGCGGTGAATATCTTCCTGCGGTAGTCGTTCTCGCTCTGGAGGTTCTGCGCCTTGACGACCTCCTCGGCGGCCTTGGCCTTCTGCACCTTTCCCTTGCCAAGCCCCCAATCGAAGATCGGCACGCTGAAAGTCAAACCCACAACCTCCTGGTTCAGAAGATCCTTATAGACATCCGGCAGGCCATTGCCGGTCTGGGACAGGCCGAAGCGGGCGTTAAGGCTCATCGAGATGCCTCTGTCCGCCTTGGCCTTCGCCACATTCGAGGCGGCGTTCAATTCATTTATCTGATTGTCAAGGCTGAACGTCGAGTTTTTCAGTGCCTTTTCCATCACCAGACCGTAGTCCATCAGAATGTCCGGCAGGGCATCGTCCACCACCGGTTCCACCTCCACGGACTCATCATAGCCCAGAATCGAGTTAAGGTACATCTGCGCCTGACGCACGTTGACGACGCTCTCGCCGATCGCGATGCTGTCGTTCAGAGCGCGGAGTTCCAATTGGAGATATTCAGCCCTCGTGACGCTTCCGAGTTTCATCCTTTCCGCGGCCACGGAGCGCATCTTCTCGGTGTTCTCGTAGTTCGACTTCACGACCTCCTGGTTCTTAAGGGCCTGGACGAGCGAGAAATATGCCGACACGGCATTTATCGTGACCTGTTCCATCGACTCGACGTAGCGGCGGCGGCCACGTTCATATTCCTTAGGCTCAATGAGTTTGTCCCATTTGAACTGGTTGTAGGAGAAAAGCGGCTGGACGTAGCGGACCGTGACAGGCTGGGAGTACCAGGTCAGTTTCTTGTTGAGTCCGAACTGGTCGATGCGGGAAAGGTCGGAATAGACATAAAGCCTTCCGCCGGTGAAGGTTATGTTCTGGGCGACCTGAAGCCCGAGGCTGTTCTGGAGGTTGTAGGTGCTGGCGTAGCGGAAGGAGCCATCCTCGTAGCTTTGCAGCAAGGTGAGCGACCGGTCGAAGTTCATCAGGTTGCCGTACAACACAAGCGAAGGCAGACGGCTCGCCTGATAGGATCGGTACGCCCAATAGGTCGAAACAAAGGCGTGCTTCGCCTCCAGCGCCGCCACCGACTGGCTCCGCGCCGTCCCGATCGCCTCCGAAAGCGACATCCGCCGCTGCGCCCCGAGAGGCACCACCACAAGAAGGAGAATGAATATGCCGACCGCAGCCGTGGTTATTCTATGGTTAAGGTTCATCGTGTTCTAACCTTTTAGTGCTTGCTAATTTACTGAATATTTACGGAATATGCGCATTAAGGTTATAGATTTTCTCTACTGTAACCACCTTTTATTATAGTCATTTGAAGCCCTCGATTACACCTAATATACATAATGGAGCCAACCCAGCATTTTCAAATTGCACATTTATAGTAATTTGATCTTTCGCTTTTATATGCCCATAATCGATGATTCTTTTTTCCAAGAACCTTAGTTCAGGATTATATCGGGATGTTGAATCTCTTTCCTGTCCAAAACAATAATTGCTCATTAAGAGTAGAAACATTAGCAAATGAGCCACTCTTCTTATATCAAGAGCCAATGAATGATATCGCATAATATGATTATATCTTGAAACTTAGAAAGACAAACTGCTCTGAATCCAGATCAAGGCTGTCGTAAGCGTAATAGGTGCCATCATATTCACCAATCACTTCAAAACCGTCACTGACTGGAACCCGTCCGACAAGATTATAGTTTCCATCATAAATCTGGAGAATTGTCCCGGCGGCCTTGTCCAGACGACAGGTCCGGAAAATGTAGTCACCGCATTTGACAAGCCTGTCATAATAGCCGTGCTCTTTCCTCATTTTCTTGCACTTGGATTCGTACTCCTCGAAAGATGTGGTTTCAGGGTACTTCCCGGAGATACCCTTCTCAGAAAAGCCGAACGAGCCTGTGACATTGCCGTCATAGTCCATCAGGAACATTCTTGGGTCGGCGGCGAAAGTGACGGCAAGGCCATTTTTCTCCGCATAGAAGTCATATTTTGAGAACACCGGGATGTTTCTCTTGTGATAGACAGGCGGATAATGGCCGAATATCACCTTACTAGACTCAACCACCTCAGGACGGAAACGGATGAATATGTAGGAGTCTGTCCAGAATCCTTTGCTTTGCCGCTTCTCGTAACCGTTGTAACTTACGTGCTCGGTGATGGTCGGGATTATCACAGCGGAGTCGATCGCCTGCATTCTATTGCACTCAAAATTGTACTCGTACATTTCCGGAACTTCAGGATCGGGATGATTGTAAAGGTCAGACCAACCTTTGTTTCCAACATCTCCATAGTTCGGACTCAGCGCGGTGAACCAGGCCTGGTTCAATGAGAACAGTTTTTTATAGTCTTTCGAGAACCTATGGATGAAACAGTTCGAGTCCTGCATGATGAAATCTCCCGTGGACTTGTCGAACGTCGAGATAAAAGAGGCGGCCAGGACTTCTTCAGGACCTTTCCCTTGGCGGATATGCTCCCCCATGAAGTGACCACTGAGGTCATACTCCTTGATCCCGACGGCATATTCATCGACGAAACACAAGAGGCTGTCCTTCATATGCCACTGTCCGGAAAGGGATGTATATTGGGCATCCAGCCTCAAGGTGTCAAACACCAAGGATGTGCGAACTATGTTCTCTTTTCCGAAGTGTTCGACGCTATCGTACGGACTGTCACTTCCGGTGCATGCGGACAAGAGTCCGAGCAGCGTTGACAATACAATGACTATTAAAACTTTATTGCCAAGAATAAGGCATCTATGACTATTTGAAACCATCTGTATAGTCTTTTTTGAATAATAACTGATAAGTTTTCCTCGCCCTGGAAGCTTTCGCGTCCAACTTCTTCTTCTCCTTTAACACCTTGGCATCATCGTTCCCACAGCGGACAATAAGGTCTCTCTCCTGCCGCGTCTGAGTCTGTCCGCAAAGGATGTCCCACGTTGTTCCCGTGTCCTTCATGAATCGAACCAAATCAATCTCCTTTGAGAGTATCCGCTTCCAAAAGTTGAAATCACGTGAATCATTGTAGCACAAGATACTGTACGCCGGAGTAGCCTCGCCATGCTCCTCTCCGGACTTGAGCATCTGGGGTTCCGAGAACCTCATCATGAAATCCGTCTCGACACGATTCTTGAACGGGTTGCGGAAAGGGTTTGTCTCAGCGCAGTAAAGGTCTTCGGCACCGCCCTCTGGTACTCTCCATGACAATTCCTGTCTTATGCTCTCGGAGTAGATTTTTCCGTTCTTCTCACCGTAGGTTATCGTGTAGGTGTACGGGGTGGCAAGGGACATCGGTGAAAAGTTCCTGACATATCTTGTGAACCTGTCATCCATATCTTTCACCACAATCTTTTGAACCCGCCCGTCATAGTCAATGAACAACTGTCCTGAACACAGGATCCTCTCCTTGATGGAAAGTTCTTTGGCATTCGAGCGGAAATTGATGACACGGACATCCCTGCCGCCTACCTTGGCGGTGCCGTAACTCTTGTAGCTGTAGCCGCCCACCATCTTGGGGTTCAGGGGCGAGAATATCTCAACGGCTCTTTTCCGGTCCAGGGCAGACACATCGAAGTAGTTGACATAATTAACCTTAAGTGCGTCCACCCCATTAGTCTGGCCTTTCGAGTTAACACTCAAGACCGGATTGACCTCATTCTTGTCAGCGAAAAGGCTCTCGCTGACAAAAGTGTCGCAGACGTACAGTCTTCCCATTGCGTTTCGGTCATCCCAGTAGAGTTTTGTGTTTGTTTTCTGGTTGAAATCCAGAGAGGCGAACACGCCCACAGCGCCTTGCACCTCTCTGTATTTCCCGTCGCACTTAATGGTCCGTATGATCAAAAATGAGGCGTAATAATCAGCATAGTTCTTAGAGAAATCACGCGCCGCATCCTTGACGATGGAGCGTGCGCTACGTTCCCCTCTGACCACAGAAGCATGCAACGTGTCCTGCGCATTGTCAAAACTCGAAGCAGATACTCCATAACCCATGAAGAATAGGGTAATTAAAAGAATAAAACGTCTCATTCTATAAATCAATTAATTCCACAAATGCTTATAAAACAATATTACGGACAATTTCCCTCAAAGTCAGCACAATTCAAAAGATCATTCGACTTTGCACAAGCGGCTCTTAAAGAGACAGCATTTCCGCCATAGCACCCTTCGTGTTTGCACCGGCAGCGATTCACAACATCGAGATCTCCTTCTGGTAGAGTAATATCCCCCGCGTCTTCTATTCCAGCATAGGCATTAAAGGTAAATAAGGCAGAGACAAGGCAAACTGCACTTAGCAATAAAAAAACTTTTTTTCTCATAAGCATATAATTATTGGTTTTACAACTGCAAAGTTAGGTAGATAATATGGCAACACAATGAAAAATCGTTTCAATCCATGCTAAACGTAAAACGCTCAACTATAATGGTTTATGTCTTAGAGTAGATTCGCGTTTCTCAATACGAGCCTCGTAAGCAACTATCCATCAATGAATTGGCAGAAATCCTACAACTTGTCAGATTTATATAATATTAATTATCAAATAATTATACTCAATTCGATATCAATTCATCCTTTCCGCCGCAACGGAGCGCTTCTTCTCGGTGTTCTCATAGTTCGACTTCACGACCTCCTGGTTCTTCAGGGCCTGGACGAGCGAGAAATATGCCGACTAACACCGTGGTTATTCTATGGTTAAGGTTCATCGTAGCCTAACATTTTTTAGTGCTTGCTAATTTACTGAATATTTTCCGTTATCTGCCTTTATGATCGCACATTTCGTTCATTGGATCACGATCCCGACGATGTACTCCTCGGGCACAAGGCCGAAATAACGGCTGTCGCGGGAGTCCAGAACGTTGTCGCCGCCGAGGAAATACCAATTGTGTTTGAAGGTATATTCTTTCAGAATTTTGCCATCAAGAGAGACCTGTCCTTGACTGTCAATTGCCGGCATAAATCCGGTTTCATATTTGATCAACTTCCTGTACCAAAGAAAATCAGTTTCTCCAATTGTGACCTTATCTCCTTTCCCAGGAACGTAAATGGGGCCGAAACACTTTACGTTCCATCCATTCATCGCATAATAACACCCTTTAACCTTCATAAGTGAACTGTCCGGGATATTATGAAGCCTGTACTGGTACTCACTCTCACCGACAATCCGCCCCTCCTCGTCACGGTAAAAGCCGTCTTTTATCCGGACCGAGTCTCCAGGCGCCCCTAGACACCGCTTGGCATAGACATAATTGATCTTAAAACCAATCGTGTCTTTACTGCTGACGAACGGATAATTGAATATCACGATATCGCCGATGGATAATCTCCTCAGTCCCGGCATCCTGAAAGAAGACAATTTGGTACTTGAGAAGTCATAGTTTCTGTAGATTCTGGCTCCCATCAGCAGTTTGTTCACATAGATACGCTGCCCGTTATGGAATGTAGGCTCCATAGAATCACCCTTAACCGTGAAACTGTCAAAAAAGAAAATCAGCGCAACGGCAAAAGCGGCAATCATACCAAACGCCACAACAATGATTCTGAATATGATACGTCTTCCCATCGTCTGCCAATCACCACCAAACCTGCTTGCCATCCTCGTAAGTGAACAGCCTTTCCTCCTTACCTTCAGTACGATTACGCAAGATGTAAAGGCATCCTGAAGGGACGTTCTCATAGACAAGGGAATCCTTTTGGCCGGCCCGTTGGCCCAAAGATTTCCAACCGCCGTCCCAGCAAAACAGTTCGTAAGTGCAATGAGGATAGATGTTGTTAGAGTCATTCCTTGGACAATATGCGACTCCGGTCACATTACGGTCCCCTCCCAAGTCAAGGCCGATCCATATCGGCTTTGGAGAATCGACAACTATCACATTGCCAGGAAACACAGCCGTGGAATCCGCAGACTGGTACACCCTCAGATAATTTCTTGTGTTTCCGTCAAAAACAGTGCGGATATTGTTCGCATTAGCTTCCTTGATTCCAATGTACTTTCCTTCAAGCGGTTTTCCATCATCTCCAATGAAAGCGATCTCTGCGACATTGCCGGCATTGCCTCTCGCGAAGATGTCAGAATATAAATATCTCACATAACGGCACTTGACTGGAGCAATCGCAAAAGTGTCCATTTTGGAATCCGGCAACGAGTCAATCGTGAACAATGTGACTGCATTTTCAAATTCGGGATTATCAGCACCCTGAAATCTGGCTCCGACCATCTCTCCCGCATAGCCAAGCTGGTACTTGAAGCGACCATATTTCCGTGTCAGCACCATCCTCGAAACCGGATTAGCACTATCAGCAACCGCCGGATGTTGGCTTCCGTCCTTTTCAAGGAATATCGGATCACCAACCGGGCGGAATCGGCCATCCTTATAATATTGAGGCAGATAGACTATCCTTCGCCCCATCTCCACAAACCTGGCCCTGCCGTTTCTGGAATATGAATATGAGACTGGAACCCACCTCTTGTTGTTGAAGACACACAGATAAACCACAGACACGTCATCCTTCAAAGAATCTGGAATCTGAACCGTGACATCAGAGGTCTTGACAAGATGCGAGGTGACATCCTGATAACCGGCATAAGGGAAATCAAATTGTTTTATAACTTCCAGTTCGTCCTCCGTCATCATCTTTCTTGAGAATTTCTTCACAAATACCTTCGGAGGTTTGTTCGCGATCTCATTCTCGCCGGGATTGAACTTGGCTGCGGAGAAGTCCGCCCACTCATTATCCTTTGTCAAAATAGCATTGAAGTCGTGACCAGCGCTGCGGTTACCCCAATGCGGGATTGTGCAGTGAGCAACCGCCAGTCCCATCGACCTCATAGCGAACAAAGCTACGGCCGCCTGCTCAACACAAGAACTGAGACGGCACTTGCGAAGCTGATCCACCGACAAAGACCGAGGATGATTCTTGAATATGTGTCCTCCCCCAGCCGGAAGGAACCAAGTAGAGATGTCCTGATTGATCAGCCGACAGACCGCCACTGGATCGGTGTTACCCGCCAAAGAATCGGCGATCCACTTATAACGCTCGCGGAAATAATGTCTCCAGTCTTCCGTAAGCGGCTCGCTTCCATAACGATACGGCAGGACATACTCACAGAAGTCCTCGAATGACAGATGGGATGTCCAAGGATAGTCCAAGGTGGCGAAAGCCTCATCTATGTTGTCAATCAGATAATCCGCTGTGACAGACCGCAAATCATCCGATCTTCCATAATGGTACTTTGTAGGATCGCCGTACTTTGCCAACACCCTATTCCATATCTCATTAACCTTGATCTGCACAAGATAGACATTTACCTCAGTGTCCTCGAACCTGATGTCAAGATTGCCGACAGCATCAAAGAACTCTGCGTCAAGGCTGTCCAGTTTCTGGTTGGTCAACGTGTAACGCCCAACCATATTCTCAATAAGGAAGCAAGCAGCCTTGTACTTCTTCCGGTCCCTCTGGTAATGTTCCAACACCTTCTCCAACTCCACGCGGTTCTCACCCGCAAGAGACAACGCAGCCTCCAGCCTCGGAGAATACCTGGAACAGGACAGCTCACAAAAAGCCACTAATATGAATAATAATATTTTCTTCATCACAACATCATCTTACGCTTCCCCTCAAAAATTCAGAGGCATAGGTTTTCATTTCATCGGTCGCCGAAGACCTTACCTTAGGATTGGAATCCAATATCGCTTGTGCCAATCGGTTGGCATCTTCCGTCCGTCCTTCACTTTCATACAGCAGTAACAGCTGATACAATGGGTACAACTTGCAAGGTTGCATATAATGAGCCACCTTATAATGGTCTTCAGCCTCGTCGAATCTGTTCAAAGAAGCACAGACATTCCCCATCATAACATAAAACATATTGTCACAGCTCACCTCTGTTCCACGTCTGAACGCATCCAGACTTTCCTCATAACGGCCGGAATTCTTAAGTCTTTTGCCAAGCCAGAACAAATACTTCGGATGATCGCACAAGATCTTAGCCCGCTCCAGATGCAAGTCATTGACCGTCTTGATTCTTAGGATCTTGTCTATTGCAAAGTCCTTTACCGCATTGACCTTATCCCTTATTCTGATGTTTATCGGAATAAGTAAAGAAACGCATATCATACAAGACATTATTGAAACAACTGCCTTATGCCATCCCGCTATAATAATCAATGGTCGTTTGTCCCAAGCGGCTGCACGCGCCACGAACAAGCAGCCTAATACCCTGAAAGGCAAAAGGCTGAAAGGGTAGGAAAACATAGCACACACCGACAATGCAAGCAATCCATAGCCGATCTCGTTCTTTCCACGGAGCAGTTTACATATTGAGACAATGATGATCAAAGAGAACAAAAGCAGCCCGACAAGCCCCTGCTCCACGCCGACTTCGAGAAAATCATTGAACGCATATTCCGGGGCTCCGGCAACAGATGCAAAAGACGAATCTGGATTGGCCATAAAATATTCCTTCTGACTGTCCGAAAACGCTTTATGAAAGCCACCTATGCCGCTTCCGAACACAGGGTGGCCGCATATCGCCCTCAATGAAACAATCCACATCAGCAAACGTCCGTCAGCCGAATCCTTCTTCAGGAAATAGAGCCCGGCCCCAAACGCAAGCGCCAAAACCATTACCGCCAATAACAATCTCGGATTACGTCGGCCAAACAAGATTAACAGCACGACAGCCAACGCGACAAATGCTGTTCGGCTCAATGTCGCGGGAATGGTGATCAAGCCAACAATACCCCCTGCGGTACAAAGCAAAACCAACATACTTCCGGCAAGACGTACGCAGCACTTCTCGCCTATGTGATTTCTCAACGAATATATTCTATACCTTTTATGGCAGTACGCCAGACAAATCGCAAGCATTGTAGCGACATATATTGAATACGGACCCGGGTTAAAGAATGTTCCAGTGATCCGGAACACAGCGTGGTTGGAGCGTTCAAAGCCATACAACTGCAATAAACCGACAACGCACTCATAAAGCCCGAACACAACTATCCAAGCCACAAGAATTTTGTCCAATGACCTTTCTTGCGGTAAAACCAAACGAAGGATAGCATACAAGACAAAGGTCGTGGTTAATGGAATCAATGCATCCTTCGAATGGTTTTCCGATAAGAAAAGTGCATTCAAGATGGAATAGGAGAACCAAGCAAATGCAAGAATGTCTATTGCTGAAATTTTGAGAGTGGCCTTTCGGTCCGCCAAACCAATGACAATCAATGGGCAAACGGAAAACAACAATACCAGTAATGTCTGATCCGGCCTGCCAAAGTAGTCATCAATGGTTAATATAGTAATCCAGAGAAATGCCAGAAGGACAAGTGTCCCAACCATCATCCTCCGATATTTCAGAGAATAAATCATCCTACAACATCACACCTAAGGCATTGCGCCTCCATTTTCCAACATAGTCACAATGATCTTCTTGTACAAGCGCCATAGTGCTGGATTATGACTCGGGTCCCCTGCCAAAATAACCTTCCGATTTTTATCAAGGAGGAAAACGTGCAATTCCGGTTCTTTCGGAATGCTATTATTGTCGGCAGAGAAAACTCCTTCTTTATCCAAGAACAGAGGGAACTTGACATTGGCATTAGAAATTGTAGTATAAGCCGTTTCCAGATCCTTTTTTTCAGGGGAAAATATAAAAGCAACCGAATAACCATCTCCTACATCCTGTTTGAAATCTACCATCTTGCGGTATTTCCCGAGTTGTCCTATCTGACACGGAACGCATTCGTTTTTATCCCTATAGACCACCAATAAAACCGGTATGGAATCCAGTTTTACTACAGAAGAATCGTACCCTATGAAAATCTGTTGGAGTTTTCGGAACTTAATCTCAGACCCAGAAAACTCCTCAACAGATTTTTCAAGTTGACGCCCACCGCAAGATAGCAACAGGAAAAAGCCCAAAGTCAATATAGCGATTCTTATAAACTTTTCCATCAAACGGTTCACGATACTTATGCTGCAATTTATTTCAGCTTGTACAACGCCAAAATCGGATTCGACTCTTCCGACACATCCGGAACCAATGTCCGCAATTCGTCGTAATAAATCGGGTTGTGCTTACTTGGATAAATAGGATATACCAATTCTTCGTTGGCTGTCACACACAAGAGAGACGAAAAATCCACAAGCAAATCCGAAACATTCAAGTAAGAGAATACCTCAACCGCTGATGTCTTAAGGTCTAAAACACCATAATAGGCGGTGACATATTTATCCTGGACGGTCGACGAAAACCGGAAAAAGCAATACTTGTCAGACAGCCGGATATTATTCAAACCTCCCAAATAAGTGCCTGAACCAACTAAAGTCTCATATTCCTCGCGGGACATATTCATTATTTTTGAATATGGCAATGTCCGCTCTCCGAAATCAAATTCAATGTAAGGACGCACCTCCGTTCCCTCCAATGAATACAGGACGTTAGATAGAGGGAAGTAGAAATATTCCTTCCCGGCCCAAGAGGTGAAGCCTGAAGTCAAAGACACCGGGAAAGGCTCCTTTGTCGGGAAAAAGCCTTTCACAAGGTGATCCATTTCTTCATTGACAAGAATAAGGCTGTTATTGTCCGGATTCTTAAGGTAGGAGTAATAAAGCCAGAAGCCATTCCTTGTCCTTGCGAAGACGTTCGAGCTGAAACCTGTCGCAACCTCTTTCAAGAGCTCGCCGGTCAGGTCATATTCAAGCATCACCTGCTTGACCCTATCCCAAATCCAGACCGTTCCGTTTTCTTTGTCAAAGCACATATCATCAAGCGAGACATATTCTTTTGGTCCATTGCCCAGACACCCGATCCTGCGGATAAACTTGCCATCAGTCCCAAACAGCCAGACAGCGCGCATCCGTTTGTCCAGAATCACTATGTGGTTGTCGTCCATCTCAAGTTTGTCAATCTCGCCAACGAGTGCGTCGCCGACAGTCTCAAGGGGAATGACTTTCTCGAGATCAGCAATTTGACAGGCATCGAAATATTTATCTGATTCCGAGACATCGACTTTAACTACAATTTCAGCAGGAGTCACAGCCTTTTGTCCGCCTTCCCTACAGGATGGTAGCAAAACGGTCAAAAAGAGAATCGCAGATAGTACCTTTAATACGTTCAACCTCATATAAAGACTATTATATTAAGGGTTCAGTGGGTCTTCATAACACATAATATAGTGACATTTCGTCAAACCCTGTTTGATACAACAATCATACTCTATCTTAATCGTAGTTACTTTTGTCGGAGACTTTTTTGAAATCTTCCCATTGAACAACCACACTTTTAAAGAAGCATCCCAGCTCCAACCCGGCTCGGTCGTTGTCTGTTCCGTACGCGTTGCCTTAACTTCCTGATAAGTTTCCGAATCGGCTTCACTTCCCGTTCCCTCGCCCTGCGCAAGTGCTTCAAGATTCATTGCCAGAAGATTGTTCTTCGGCTGATAAGATTGGTACGCCTTGTAGGCACCAAAGCCGGATGCCACTATCGCGGCAGCGGCCAATGACAAAATCAACTTTTTCATTGTTTTGATGATTAGTTAGTAAAATAAAATATTAAGAAGGTATTAGTTTTACCACTCATACTCCTCACAGCCTGTGAAGAACACAGAATAGTAGTTACGGCCATTCTCTGTTGTGATGTCCATTCTGTATGCGGAATCAGGCTCAACATAGATTACCATCCGTCCCGAGGCGCTATTCCCCACATAGTTCCGGATTTCTCCTGTAGTCTGATTCTCAAGCACAACATCCACCGTTCCGAGATTTGACAGGAACGACAACTCAAGACTGTTCGTGTAAGAATAATAGAAGCATTCAACTTGAACTTTCGCCGGGGCGAGGTTTCCCTTTGTGTTCGGCTTCGTTTCTTCTATAACTACAATAGGTATGATGTCTTCGTTTTGCGAATACACCGCAATATTAGCTGTCAACAATGACAATAATATTAGTATAACCTTTCTCATAAAAAATGTTTTATTTCCGACTGCAAAGTTCGGGAGAAAGGTCGGTTATACAATGAAAAATAGTTTCACTTTAAGCAAATACAATCCCCTAATTTTTAAGTAGTTACAAATGGATTGAGATTCAATTTCTCATTTCACCCCATCTAACTCGCTAATTATAAGCATATTAATCAAATATCTGCAACATATCACAATTGATAATGCGCTAATTATTAAGCAATTAAATAAATTACGATATCAATTCTGAGAAAAGAGCCTTGTTTTCGTCGTCCAGCCTTGCGATCATTTCTTTAATGTTGTACCGCTTTGTGTAAACAGTGTTCACATTATAGCCCATCATTCTGGCTATGGTTTTGGTGTCAAAGCCAAGGATCAGGAAGGAGATGAAACGGAAATCCTTCTCGGTGGCATCCGGTATCGCCGCCCTTAGCTTTGTCATTATGCCATCGAGATTGTCATCAAGCATAGACTCAAGATCCTTTTGGTTCGGCTCATCCAATATCGCAAGAATCTCTTTGACCTCAGCATAAATCTTATCCTTCCCGCTCCGGGAAGTTTTGGATGATTCCAGATACCGCCTGCACAGGGCATTCATATGGGTGTACTGTCGTTTGTTCGCCTGGACATACTTCGCCCTCAGCACCATCAACATCTGCTCCTTTTCCGCGGCATCCGAAAGTTTTTCCGACAGGGTTCGTATATTCCTCTCAGCCAATTCATTCGCGGATTTCAGCGAATCTATGGAGCGCAAATGTTCAGCCTCACAAAGGAGTGACTCGTTAAGCCTTTGCTTCACTTCATCATTAATGAATGACATTTCCTCCACCTGACGCTGCCACATTTTCTTACGTTTCGAATAAATGCCCAAGCCTGATGCCACCACCAGCAAAGCTATCAGGAAAATCATCCATTTCATCTGACGCTGGAGCCTTCTATCCTTATCCAACAGCAGGGACTTGCTCTCATAATAATCCGACTGCGCCAACGCCACTGATTGGCCAACCGTTTCCAAGACCTCTGAATTTTGATCATTTAGAGACTGTTCAAGATATGTCAAAGCAGTTTTGTAGTCTGCGCGATGCTTTGATATCCTATACTTCCAGATCTTTAAAATGGTCGAACTGCTGTCCACATTCTCCAACTGTCGGATCAAATCATTTGCAGTATCGTAATCTCCAATAATTTCAGAAGCATAGGCATAGACGCAATAGTCGCTGAGGGAAGGCGTTCCACCAAATTCTCCTGTAGCCTTCCTAAACAAGTCAATGGATTCGTGAGGGTCAGAACCAGGTTTGAAGATGTTGTTCCACGCAAGGTTCAATAATTGCCTCGCATAAATGGAGGTGTCACGGATTGGTTGTGAGAAGAAAATAGAATAAAGACTGTCAGCCTTCGCCCAGTCCCGAATGTTCGAATAGCGATTTGCCAACAATCCTGTAGTATTCCACAGCCTGAAAGAGTCCTTGGCCTGGGCAAAATAATCACAGGCCTCCTTACAATATAAAATGCTCTCAGAATTATTATTGTTCCACAAATAGACATCAGAAATAGAGGAACTGATGATTCCCTTGAATACAAGATTGTCCGAGTGGAAGGAATACTCCTTCGCACGGAGATAACTCGCTATCGCGGATTCAGGATCTCCAGTGTCATACTGCGCCGTCCCAAGATAGAAATACATCTTCATCCTGTCATCATTGGAACCGTGGCGCTCATAATAGCTCGCAGCAGGTTTGATGATACGCAGATCAGGGATATCTCTATGATTTCTGGCCAACGCCATCGTGTAAAGCAGCGAGTACCTCGCACGCTGCGCCCTGGTCTTAAGGCTCAACGTGTCAATCGATTCCAATACAGCCAGCGCACTGTCAGGTCTCGTCCACATAACGGCATCCGCCGTGTCCATAATCCGCTTGGCCTCTTTGCTCGCACAGGAAGAGACAAATACTATGATGGCGACCACCGCAATTGTTCTAATGACTATCTCTAATGATCTCATGTCACAGATAACGGCCCATTAAGGGGCCGTTTACACCATAAAGATAACAATTATTTCAGACAAGGCATCGAATTATCCGAGAATCTTGTTTTCTTCCACCACTCAAAGATTAAGTCACACATTTTGAATAACGACTCCGACGATGTATTCCACCGAGGCAACACCGTGAAGAGCTCATCCCCACTTTTAAGCTTACGTTCTTCTATAACAAGTTTTTGATTCATAATGGACCTGAAACACTATAACAGAAGATGATGAACCAGACTCACTTGACTAGGGTCTATCATTTGTTGTTCCGGACGATGCCGGATAAGAGAGTGGCAAACTCACGAATATCTCCATCGACACTGGCTTTCTCAATGGCTGCCATATAGTCGTCTATGATGTCTTTGGAGATGATTGTCCAGCGGTAGCCACCGGAGGCGAGCATAGCATTCATAAGGAAACGCCCCATTCGTCCGTTTCCGTCCATATATGGGTGTATGAACGTGAAAATGAAGTGTCCCAGAACGGCACGGGTCCAAGCGTCTGGCTCATTTTTAAGCAGATTAAAAAGTACAGGCATCGCATCCCTGACGGCCTCGGGACTAAGAGGCGTGTGCTTGGAGTTTCTGATGTACACTTGATTTGATCTGTATCCAGCTATGTCAGAAATTTTGATGATGCCTGCCATAACAGATGGAGCGAACATTTCCTGATACCATCTACGATAGTCTTTCTCGACGATGGCACTGGCTTTTGAACCACCAAGTATCATGCGGATGCTTTTCTTGGTCTGCTGAACCTGTCGCAAGACAGCAAGTGATTGTGCCAGTTTTTCGGATGGTAGAGCCATAATGCCGACGTGTTACAATTTAATTTACGCTGCGAAGCGTACTATAATATTATCGTTGTGTAAGCACAATTACTTTTGTGATGAAAGGAAGAATCTGAACGGCATAGCATCATCGTTCCGAGAACAATGACAGCCACCGACAACAACAAGCCAAGGATCCCGAACTCCATTCCCATACGAAGATATTCATTGAACGCATATTCGGGGCATCCGGCGATCCTTACCCTCTCTTGACCGCGCTCCTCTGTCTCAAAATATTCCGCCTGCGCATCACCGTATGCCCCGAGAGCTTTCCCGAATCCGTGCCCTGTCAGCGGTTTGTCCGCTATGGCCCGCAGTTCCATCTCTCAAATGAGGAAACGGCCAAGCGCCGAGTCCTTCTTGAGGCAAAACGCTCCCGCACCGACAACAAAGGCTACAGCTACAACAGACAGGGGCAACCATTTATGCGATTTAAAATATGACTTTGATTCCGTATCGATCAAGGCGAAAGCAACAGCAGACACGAGCAGCGCGACAAAACCGGTCCTGCTCATTGATGCGGGCAGGACGACAATGCCCAGACATCCGGAAACAGATGATAGCCAGAATAGTATTCTGTCATACAGGCTTCCGGAGTCACGCCATTTCCACGCGGCAGCAAAAACCACGGCTATGCAGACCGCGAGGAACCCGCCATAAGGACCAGAGTTAGCGAAATCCTCCAGTCATAGGGCACATACTGTTATGAGAGACAGCGATCCCAAGCAACTGCATAATCCCAAGCACCGACTCGTAGGCAAGCCATAGCGACAGCGCAGAGACGACTATGCGTTCAGCCACCTCTCGCCGACAGACGAACAAGGCCAATGAGAAGAGAACTGTAGCCAGAAAAACCACAACACTAATTTACCGCCTGAATCAATCCAACTTGAACCGATATACCATCAGAGAGCCATCCTCTTCGCCACCAATGATTTGAGAATAATAGTATGGAGCGATGTAACCGACGACCTTGAACCCTTTCGGAATCTCACTATCAGACATCAGTTTTCCATACTTATACACCTGAAGTCCATCGTATTCTGAATCCGCTCCTTTCTTATAAGATCTGAAACATACTCCGGTCTCGTCAATATATTCAATCCAGTAATAGTATCCTTTTTTCGTTATGTTTGTCCTATAGGCATTCATCTCGTCCAAAGAACCGAACCGTTCATAGTCTGTGTCCATATTAACTCCTGAGCGTCCGAACGCAAACTTCGGCTTGCGGTTGTGGTCAAATACATAAACCAAGGAGTCAGCGGCGAAGCCAATGTACATATTATCTTGGTTGTCAATGTCAAACATCACAAAATCCATCCCTCTATACTTTGCCTTGTCTTCACTGAACATAGATGGCAGCCCTTGAATCTCTGACTTTAACGCTTTCCCCTCTGTCATATCCACAACGCCTATGTGGCAAACCTTCTTCTCGTAATCAGGACCAAATATAAAATCCGGAATATCTGATACTAGACCTTCATAGAGTTTACCTTTATAGAACCTGGCAATACAGTCCCCTGGAGTTGTGTAGGCAAGGAATTCTGACGGGGCATATTCCTTCTGTTGGTCTTTCACGATAAGGAACCTGTTGACAGCGGTCAAATCTTTTGAGAAGTACTCGAAATCCAGACTTGATCCCGCAATCGCAAGTTCACCATCGCCAGACATCGTGCCGATCATATAATGCTTGATTATTGACTCATTCGACGCCCTGCCGTTGCCGAGAGCCCTCTTTATCAGATGCCCCTCCGCATCGAACCTATAAAGCCAGCCATAGAATATGTCCAGGCAGGATATTCCTTGGTCCTCCTGCGCCCACGAGAAAGACTCTCCGGAATAACGGACGGAATCCAACTGAAGCTGTTCCAGCCGCACACTGTTGTAAGCAGGAGCACCATCACTTACAATCCTGCGCATTGAATCATAAACGTTATCACCGTCGGCGCACGAACCCAACAGCAACACTAACGTCAATATGGAAGCTGCCGATGGCAGCCTCCATACGCTAAAGTATCCTCTTACCATTCTTTTCATTGTTTTTGAAGATATTAACGCAAAAAATGACTTAGATGCCTAAATTTGGCATATCATATCTCAGAATCTTCTCAGAATAACTCTCCACCACAAAAATCGCATTGTTTTCTGTGTCAATATCAAATAGTAATGCTTTGACAGGTAACTTAATCTCAGCCAAAGGCTCACCTGTCCAACTGAACAAATGAATAGAGGGTGGGGAGCAGACTCCTTGTTCAAAATCGTCCATTTTCGCTCCTACATAAAGAGCCGCAAAAAAGTCTTTGTATGGATGCACGTCATAGTAGGCCCTTGGAGTCAGATCAACACCCTGTCTTTCAATGTCACCGATGCTTTGAAGCCTTTCCCCCAAAGCCAACGTCTTCGCAAACCCTTTACTCGTGGCATCGAATGAATATAGTTGAATGACATTAAAATAGGAACTTACTTCTGCCACTGTTCTTCTTTCATCGTCTATGGCAAAAGAAGACGAAAGAAGGTTCCGTTCTGAAGATGAGATCTCATTAAGATAATCCATCGAAGCCGTATGACATTCTCTTCCCAAAGAATCCACCAAAAGTCTTTCAAATCCACTGCCATCAGCCTTGGACCTACGGCACAGAAAACAGTTCGGAGAAACGTAGAAATAACGGGAACCAGATCTTGTTGAAAGAGAACGCGACAAGTATCTATAGGCATTTGAAAGGGAATCCTGCGAAACATCTAGCTCAATAAATGACCCTGCATAGTCATAAACTCCGGCCTTACATCCACCATCTTTTTCATAAAAACTCATCCAGGAGATATAGGGACGATAAAGGACTTCTCCAGGACCGGAGCCAATCATCAAGAAGGTGTTTGTCACTTTGGTTTCTTTTCCTAAAGTCACGGTTGACAAGCACCCCTTGGGGGCGGCACAAGACACTAAAAGATAGTCCCCGAAACTCTTGACCCCGTGAATTCCTATTAGCTCCACATCCAATGTATCAGCCTTTCCTAACGCATACTTATTTGGAAAGTTCCGCACAAAACTTACATCGTCGAATGCAAAATAGTCCTTATGTTCACACGATGTCAGAATTAACACCAATGCGGTAAGTATAAATAAAATTTTTCTCATTTTTATACATTAATGTTTTGTTTATTTTTTAAGACCTTTTCAAATACTTTATACAGTTTTTTCCCGTGCAGCGGATTCCCGACAAAAACCGGATGGGCATCATTTCCTAGCAGGAAACTATGAAATCTCCGATCCGATGGAAAATCCTTATTGATTCTGTAAAAGTCTCCATACAAATCGACATATACCGGAAAAGGAAATTTCAGTTCTCTAATTTGATCTTGAACATCCAACTGATCATCTTCTGACGGAGAAAACAGAATCACGACTTTGTATTTCCCCGATTGCTCGATATCAACAAATCCTAGCAAATCATCTTTCAAATGGTCTATCGCGCAAGATGAACACTCATCGTTTCCGTAAAAGAACGCCATCGTAGAGTTACTCATTGTAATTGTTACTGGACTAATGGAGCCACACTTAATTTCCTGCAACTCCGATGGCAATGTTATTACTTGCGCCATAAATGACTTCATCTGCCTACGAAGCTCCCAGTCCCCACAACTAACGAGAACTGTGCAACATAATAACAGCCCTAAAAATATCTTTGATAGCCGATTCATCTATAACAATTTAACTTACGAGTACTCTCCATCAATTCTTATCGACTTAAGGTATTCGATTTGTTATTCCCAAATTAAGTAATCTGGCAAGGGACATTCGTTGATAGACTCGGATATACGGTCCAAAAAATACATCTTTCCTTTTGAATGATCAATGTCAAACGATGAAGCAGGGAAAGGCACCAAAAGTTCACAGATTGGATCTCCGTTCCAAGAGAAAAACTGAAGTCGGGGCAGTTTTTCTTCTTTATACTGTTCTTCTTCAGTGGCATCATAATACAAGGCAGCAAAATAACTATCATAAGCATTTATATGTACATATTGATCTCTTATCAGATCATCTCTCTCCGCTGCCAACTGTTCAATAGACATCAAATGCTTTCCAATAATGATTGTCCGAGCGAAATCGTCATACAATGAATACAACTGTATTGAATTCTGCTGAAGTCCTGCCTCCACCACAAGTTGACGCTCTGAATCAAATGCCACTAATGTTGACAGAACATTAATATCATCTGGATTCTTTACGCTAACCTTATTCAGAAACTTGAGGTGCTCAGGTACGTCATTAACCCCATTCACATTTAATAAAGATCTGATTCTGCTTTTGAAATCATCCGCAGCAGAAGTTATCAAAAACAGGGAATCGTTGCAATAATAAGCACGCGGAATCTCTAGCGGGGCTCTTTCAATAATCAAGTCAAACACCGTATGCTCCTGTTTGAAAGACTCCGATAAATCAATGCGAATCAGATTATTCTGTCCATCAAAAGTATAAGAATAAAGTTTATCACCAAAGGTCCTGAGACCAAGAGCTCCAAAACTTTTAGCACCTCTTAACTCACCGTTCGCCCTTCCCTTTTTTAAGGCGTTACCGATAAAGGCACCATCATCCAAACTATAAGCTGATATATACTTATCCCTATCCGAAGATGAAGCCAACAGCAACAATCTATTTTTGACTGCGATATCTATCACGCCTACAGCTTCTACTGAAAAACTTCTACATTCTGAAAGAGATTCATTTTTAGGAAAATTCTCTACGACAATTCTTTGAGGAAAAGAAACTGTCGTGGTAGATTTATTCTCACAAGAAGTTAATATTACTCCTATAATAGCAATAAATTTGTACCAATATTTCATTTCTTACATATGTCAGGTAATGCCCAAAAAGATGCCTTATGATCGTATTGCATACTGCAATTTCCACAATCTCGGACAGAATAGCCTTCCTTATAAAAATAATCATTATGACAAGTAAGAATGCCTGACGAACTCTCCTCGTTCGACAAAGCCTCTACATTCGCATTAAACAAAACATAAGAATCATTAACGATAAGTTTACTTGTCACAAATAATCCACCAATAAAAAGGATGGAAACAAATGAAATCAAACAATACTTTTTCATATTAGTGCTTTTTAGAATAACATATTCTTGTACAATTATACATCACACATCAAATGAGATCCTCTCAGGTCTCTCCTTACGACTTTAGATATTCAATACTGTACTCCCGAATATGGTCTTCCTCATCAACCGTCAATAAGGATCCGGTCTTACTGTCGATGTCATATTTGGTAATATTCGAAGGCAATGGTATTCGGAACAATGGACTGCCATCCCAGGCATAGCCGTGGATTTCCTTTGTCGTCCCACTCACACGTTCATCGGTGTACATAACAGAGAAGTAACTATCATTCAATGACAAACCTGTATGATAAGTGCATAATTGAGGCGACTGCTTTTCAAGTACACGGATGTCAGGCATAGTCTTTCCATAGCACAATGTGTAACCGCCATCGCCCTCAACAGGATATACCTGAACAAGATTCAACAGACACATCGCCTCAACAATAAGATGACGAGAGCTGTTATAACCAACTGCTCCTGAAAACAAATTAATATTATAGCCATCATTATTGCTTATCTGACAGGAGTTTAACTTGAGCATTGGCTGGCTCATACTTTCTGTTCCTTCGACATTCCGGACATAACGTTCCAAACAAGTGCCATTCTGAACCATTCGCTTCATAAAGCAACGGGATCCGTCCAAAGGCAGCGCCGTGAAGAGTTCCTCCCCGCTTTTAAACTCACGTTCTTTTAAAACAAGATCTTTATTCATAATGGACTCTGAAAGATTCACCTCTACAAGACGGTCAGAATACCGGTCCACAAAACGCATCATATATGAGCCAGATTCGTTATCCAGGCTCAGAGAACTTCCGAATAATGGAAATAACAATTCTTTCGGTCCTCGTCCCTTGGTGAAAAAGTCTCCTTTGCGCTCCAGACAATGGCGATCGTACAAGTGAAGCAACCGGTCCGTCCCCAAAGTCGTGACAACCAACAAAGAGTCGCAATAACGGGCTCCGATAATCCCCATCAAGTCAAGATCTATTTCCCTTGGCTTGAGTCCGGAAAGAGAAATCTCATAGAGATCACTTTCCTCCACTGTGACAACCTTATCCAACGAAGGGCAGTATGAATCACTACAACCAGTGGCCAATAGTAATATGGCCAACATAATAGCATAAATTGATCTCATTTGTTATTATCAAATTACAAGTTTATTTGAGGCATCTTCTTTACGGCTTTCCATCGCCCCAAGCGCTATTCCCACAAATATCGGAAAAATATTTCCACAAATACCGGTTTTTTTACATCTTTGCATCCAACCACCAGTACTCATACGCAACGTTCACCAAGCCGCAAGATAGCTGCAAGGCAAAGCCTAAAGCAGATAATACAGCGTTCTTAACAAACTACTTATTAAATGGTTAGAACACCATACGGTAACTTATTTCAGCTTGTACAACACCAAAATCGGATTCGAATCTTCCGTCACATCCGGAACCAACTAAAGCTTCATATTCCTCCCGGGACATATTCATTATTTTTGAATATGGCAATGTCCGCGCTCTCCGAAATCAAATTCAATGTAAGGGCGCGCCTCAGTTCCATCCAATGAATACAGGACGTTTGATTGAGGGAAGTAGAAATATTCCTTCCCGGTCCAAGAGGTGAAGCCAGAGCTTAAAGACACCGGGAAAGGCTCCTTTGCCGGGAAAAAGCCTTTCAAAAGGTGATCCATTTCTTCATTGACAAGAATGAGGCTGTTATTGTCAGGATTCTTAAGGTAGGAATAATAAAGCCAGAAGCCATCCTTTGTCCTTGCGAATCCGCTCGCACCTGGAGTACCAACTCGATCATTGTCAAGCGCATGCGGTTCCAGGTGCGCGGAGTTTTTCACACCTGGAAGTCTTAGGTGCCAATAGAACGCCCTGTAGCGAAGCCACCAACTCTCAGGTGCGCAGATCCGTTCGCACCTGGAGTGCCAACTCTATCACTGTCAATCGGATGCGGTTCCAGGTGCGCATGGTTTCTCACAACCAACCGCGGGTCCGAACTCATATCATATGATAAAACAGAAGAACCAGAGAACCGCTGTCAAGAGCATTCTCGGCATCCTCACCGGCCTTCTGGAAGCCTGTGGAGACGATAAAGTCATACATATCCCTGTCCTCAAGCACACTCACGAAAGAATCGGCATAGCTGCAAACTGGTTCCAGCATACAGTTCCGGCCTCCATTTTCCGGATTGGAGACAAAACCATTTGTGTTTGAGCCATAAAGGCAATAACCGCCACCGGCATCTTTTGTCGTGATGTCACAAAAAAGATAATCTCCGCAAACAATCGGCACAGAGCCCAAATGCGTGAAGCTGTTTATTAGGGACACATCATTCTTGTCTTTACGGGATGCTTTATTCTCGAAATCAATCCCGACTGTTTCAATGATCTCACCATTGCCGCGATCCAGAACATAATATGCGTCGTTGCCGTAGGAGCAGAACAAGATCTTGTCCCTGTAAGTGGAGAAAAAACGACCATAGCCGAAGGCATCTGAGCCTTCTTTTTCGCCATAGCCAAGCATCTGTATTTTGATATTCAAATCATTGTCTGTCACAAACAAGCGATATGGCGGTTGCTCTTTTGACAATTTTCCGCCTGCGGTGACAAACGCGAAAATAAGGTCGCCATTTGACAGCGCCTCAACGTCCCAAGCGACTATAGGCATCTCTCTGGATGCTTTATATTCCCCCGTCAACGGATCATAGGCAAGCAACTTCTTGCCGATATTGTCCAAAACGTAAAGGTTATCAGAGTCCACCGTGAAACTTTTGACCTCAAGATATTCACCAGGCCCTCTGCCCTGCCTGTCAAGGACGAAACAAAGCTTGCCGTTCATATCATAGGCCAGAATCTTCCGGGAGCTATAGTCAGCGATATAAATCAGATCATTATAAAAAGCCACCTTATCCACAGAGCCCAGCAACGTGTTGTCTCCCGCCTCCAATGGAAGAAAAGTAACCTCTTTGACATATTTAGGAATATCCGGCCGTATCTGCGACTCCCTGCATTCAATGGTCCTGTCAACCGCACAGTCACTCTTTGTGCCTTTGCACGACACAACCATCAACAGACTTAGTAATATTATTACCCCTTTTCTCATAAAACCCTTCACACTACGGATAAACAACCACCTTGCGATTGTTCACCCACTGAAACAGTCAAATCTGGGTGTAGATGTTCAGGTCGCAGTTGGAATCTTCATCGGCGGACAATGTATATAACTTTGTCCCCGTTGGTTCCACGAATATCTTAATAACCTCTTCTTCAAACGAATACGCCTTGACAGGCTCTCCATCCCAATCATATACCAAGACATATGAGGTATCTGCATCATTATACAACAGATAAATATGCTCATCCGTGACGCTGGCGTCGCAAAAACCTCTCTGCCAGCCGTCCGCACCTTTTACCTGGTTGACACTAAGCATGTCAACATATTGTATCTTCACCTGCGGGTATTTCCAGATGAAGTGCCGTACAGTATGTCCGCTTAGATCCAACACATCGAACCCTATCGCATAGTAAAAGACAAACGCGGCTTTTGTACAATCCGGGGAAATGAAAAGATTCCCTTGATAGGCGGTCTGCTTCGATTCGTCAAAAGCCGGATACTCCATTTTGTCCTCTTCAGGGAATGTTCCCCAATACACTACCGTAGAGCCGTTTCTCGGAATGGACGCATACATCGTCGAGTTCTCCGGATCATCATAGTTATGCAAAAAGGCCGTCATCTCCCCGCGACCCAACACTCCGGGATGCTCAATCACATTGAATGGCTTCAGCGATGTTTCAGGGATACAATCAATCCTATATTGAAGCGTCATCTCAGGTTCCGCCTCGACGTTAAGGGTGTCTCCTGACAACGCTATCGAATTGACATGAATCGCCTCTCCCGGCCCACGGCCATCCTTCAACGCCGCGTACCGTTCGTCGCCATTCATGTTTACGGCCAAAAGCTGATCCTCCCCCATCATTGAGCTATAGAAAAAGACAAAGGAGTCCCTAACGGCAAATCCAAACGGCTCGCAATCGAGAATGTTGTCAACCGTCTTGTTCGGAGACAGTCTTTTCACATCGCCAAATGGCTTAAGCAGGTCAACTTCGCCTTCGGCACAGGACAGTGGAAGAATGGGAAGCAAACAGAATAAGCAGACAAGTTTAGCCAAACCGTATGATCTGCGGATGTTTTCAAGCAGCATATTCAAAATCGTCTTTAGTCGTTGCTAAGTTAGATATAATTCTCGAGAAAAACATTAGCTTTGCCGGACAGCCAAAACGTTTTGTTGTGAACAGACAACTTACCACAATCTTGACCTTGGGCATTTTGGCTTCCATGGCGATCGGATGCACCGGTCATAAGGTGAACGCGGACGGCAATGTGGCCGTGGAGTTCAACAACACCATCAATCCTTTGGCGGAAAACATTCCCTCAATCGAGTTGATACCATTGGAAACAGACAGCGAGCATCTGGTCGGCGGCGTCACAGACCTGACCATCGCCGGGGATTCCTATATCGTGATGGATCTGATCAACAACAACATATTCCGCTATTCCGCTGACGGAAAATTCCTTGGGCGCATCGGACAGAAAGGCAACGGGTCCGAGGAGTATATTCGAATAAATGACATCCAGTACCGTGACGGAAACCTTTGCGTCTTTTCAACCCCTTCGAAACTTCAAAGATTCTCATTGGACGGGAATATGATCGACTCGAAGATATTCCCGGAAATGGATCTTGGATCAATGTCTTGGCTGACGGATGAAGGCGTGCTGACATATTACGGTTATGGAGCAGGATTCCTATTATGGCCTGCTGAGCGGCGGTGACTGGCATTGGTTCAGCGCTGGCAAACCTGGTCAGGATGTGTTCGCCGGTTCATTCAAGGAGATGAAAGACGGTATCATCTACTGTCTTCTGGAACCAGCCACGATCAGCACGTTCCCGTCCTCCCTCAAGAAACGCCTCAGCAATCCTGAGATCCTGAACAACATAAACGAAGAGGACAACCGCGTCATCGCAAAGCTCTATCTTACGAAATAACAGCCACGTCTGAAACCACTGAAACATGGATGCGATAATTCATTACCGCATCCATGGTGGTTGATGAAAACAATAATGGTTAGTTGGTTATCACGGACTATTCGTCCTCGTAGACATCACCGGTCAGGAACGAGGTTGTGAAGACACGTCCCGACTCCGTGGTAATGTTCATCGTGTAGCAAGAATTGGAAGACACAGGCATCATCATCACCCCTGCGGCACTGCTGCCGGAATATTCATAAGTCTCGCCCGTCGTCATATTGTCCAGCGTGACAAACACGTTTCCAAGGTTAGACTTGAAGGACAGCTCTACCATATTCGTCAAGGTGTGGTAGTAACCGTCTATAGGGCATTGCGCCAAAGAACGGTTCGTGGACGAGGATGGCTTTGTGTTTTCCAGGACGATCAACACAACAAGCGTCTCGTCCTTACTCTTACACGGAGAATACGTTTGACTGATGAAAGTCAGCGCGAGCAGCGCAAATAAAACTTTTCGCATAATTGGTTTTATATTTGGTTTTCGCAAAGGTCGCAAGAAAGAGCATTATTTCAATGAAAAAAAGTATTAACAGCCGCCATCAGTATATTATTAAGACACAATGAATTAAGCCTATGTTAAAGTCAAGAATCTCAACACGTGCGCATATCGGGCTCAATTTCAGACAGTTATACTGGCAGGAAAGAATAATGGATTCCTGAACAAATTAAATATCAGACTTTTACGTTTGTCAACCTATAAAGTCAAGGTAAAAATCCTTGTTCTCAGAGACGATTTCGGAGATCTTGGCCCTCATACGAGCCCGTCTCGCCTCACTGTCCGCACAGGAGAAGAACACTATTGCGGCAACAACCGCCACAACCAGTCTGATGAATATTCTGAATAGTCTCACGACACAGATTAACGCCCTCTAATGAGCGATTACCTCACAAAGGTAATCATTTTACCGCAAAGTTATCCCACCTCTTCACGAGTCTCTGACCTTCGACATTCAAAGGCTTGCACCTTCGCAAGATTTGCAGCAATGATTCCACAAACGTCGGTTTTATATATCCACAATTTCCGGTTTTTACATCTGTGCATCCTACCGTTATAACAGAAAAAGTAAGGAAGAAGACCTTTTGCGTACCAAATGTATAATTGGTACAGGAAGAGCATTGCTGCTGTACCAGATAGGCCAAGACATATCATTAGTACAGGAAACGCACTTCTGGTGTACGAACAAGTCCAGGACATCCTGGCAACATTGCACCTGCATCTTTTGCCGTGATGTCACAAATGTGAGGCGATTTATGAAAGAATATCGTGATTGATTATTATGAAAATGCTTAAATTTGCATTTAATTCTCATGAAGAAGAAACCAAAACGTTTTCAGGCTATATGAACACAAAAGAATTCGTCAAATGGGTGCTGGCCGTGCTGTGCGGCCTGTTCATCTGGGGCATCGTGAAGTTCATCATGTTCTTTATGATGCTCGGCTCAATGATTGCCTCTGCGGCTTCATTCTCCGGAGGCTCCGGCGCCGTTATTCCCAAGGAGGGTGTCCTGCTGATGGACATGTCTAAATTCGAGATCACTGAACAGACTCAGGAAAGCAACCCGCTCACCTCCATCCAAGGCAGAGAGATCGCTTTGGTCGGACTTCACGATGCCGTCAAGGCAATCCACAAAGCCGCCGAGGATCCGGGTGTGCAGTACATCCTCGTAAAGACAGACGGCGCCTCCACCAGCCTTACCAAACTGGAGGAACTCCGCAAGACCCTCACAGATTTCAGGAAGAGCGGCAAGGCAGTGATAGCATATGGCGAGGCGTTCACATCCGGAAGCTACTACCTCGCGTCAGTGGCCGACAAGATCTACACGACGAGGCATCACGGCGGCAATAACTTTATGTTGGGAATAAGCGGGAGCATGTTGTTTCTCAAGGATCTGCTCGACAAGCTCGGTGTAAACTACCAGCTCATCCGCCACGGCAAGTACAAGAGTGCCGGCGAAATGTACGTCAAGAACGCGCCAAGCCCTGAGAATATGGAGCAGAACCAGGCGATGATCGACTCCATGTGGGAAACGGTGGCCGCGGAGACCGCAGGGAGCAGGGGTGTGAGCGTGGACTCACTCAACTACTTCATCGATCACCTTTCCATAGCCCTTCCTGAAGATATGGTGAGCCACAACCTCGCCGACGAGGCTCTCTCCGTTGAGGAATATAAGGGGAAACTCGCCGACCTGGCCGGCAAGGACAGCTACAAGGATGTGAAATTCATCCCGTTCAGCGACTATGCCGCCGCCAAGGCAACGCCGAACCTGACCGCCAAGAAAAACATCGCCGTCATCTACGCCAACGGGAATATCCTTGAGCAGGACGACCCGAACAACATCAGCGGCGACCGTTTCGCCGGTATCATCGCCAAGGTAAGGGCGGACTCAACCGTAAAGGCTGTCGTGTTCAGGGTCAACTCTCCTGGCGGTACAGTGCTGGCTGCCAGCAAGATCAAGGAAGAGATCGACCTCACCAGAGCAGTCAAGCCGGTCATCGCCTCTTACGGTGACTATGCTGCTTCCGGCGGTTACTGGATCTCCAACAGCTGCGACCACATATTCTCAAACGCGACGACTCTCACCGGTTCGATCGGTGTGTTCTCCGCCATCCCTGAGTTCGGGAAGACCTTGAAGGACATCGCTCACGTCAACATGGTTCCTGTAAAGTCCCACAAGCATTCCGACATGCTTTCGCTGACAAGGCCGTTCGACGCGGAGGAGACCGCCTGGATGCAGGTCTATGTGGATGACATCTACAATAGCTTTGTCAGCATAGTGGCCGGGGGGCGAGACATGACGTTTGATGCGGTGGACAAAATCGCACAAGGTCGCGTATGGACCGGAGCCGACGCTCTTAAGATCGGCCTCGTGGACGAGATCGGAACTTTGGAGGATGCGATAAGGTATGCGGGTTCCATGGCCGGAGACGCCGAGGTAGAGAACTGGGGCATCGTAAGTTATCCTAAGCCTTTGACGGTGATGGAGCAGTTGCTGCAGCAGTTCGGCAAGACCACAAACCCGGAGGAGGCCATGGCGAACGCGCTGGCCGGAACTCCGCTGGAGGGAGTGGCCAGGAATCTGCTTGACTGGCAGAGAACCTGGGCGAAAGGCCAAGGCGACCTTGTCTTCGCAAGAATGCCGTTCGAGATCGAGATCAGATAAGACGGATCACGGTGACGGAGGAGGTGTCCTTTGTCACCTTCACGGAGTCATCAATGCGATGACCTACCAATGCAAGAACATGAGAGCCTTCGTCAGCGATGACGAGGGCTTTTTTCTTTTCAAGAATATCAAGTTTAAGGTCCACGAACATATCACTGAGCTTCTTGCGGCCACGCATTCCAAGCGGGCGCATCCAGTCGCCTGGTTGCCAATGTCTTATTGTGAAAGGGAACGGGAGATCCAGTTTAGTCTCTCCTACGCTTGTCTTCACGTCCTTCACATCGTCCGACAGCGAGACGGAGAACTTTATTCCGTTCAATGAATATGTTCCTGGGCCATTGATGGTTAGGTCAGTCGCTTCGGCAAACTCTGCGACCGGAGATATAACAACCTCCCGAGCCGAAGTCACGGCAAGATATTCATCAGCAACGAACGTCCTGCCACTGACGGTACCGTCACTTTTCAGAACCGAGACAAGATCAGCGACCACGGAGGAAGTGAAGCCGAAAGGCTCCAGAAGACGGAAAAGGACATATTCCCAATCCTTCTTCGATGTAAGTTTCTGACGCTCGATAACAGGAAGGCCATTATCCTCAAGCCGCGCAATCTCCGCCGAGACCGAACGGACATATTCATCCGCCACAGACTGAACCTGAGCGAACCGCTCCATATCCTCGTTCAGGGTAGTCAGAAAAGACGGATTCAGCCTCTCAAAAAGCGGGAACACCTCGTTACGGATGCAGTTGCGCTTGTAGGCGGAATCAGCGTTGGTGCTGTCCTCGTGCCACTGCAAACCGTGCGAGACAGCATATTCATGAATGTCCTTCCTCGTAAAACCAAGCAGCGGCCGGATGAGCCGAGCATCCGAACCCGGCAAAAGAGAACTACCGCGCATTCCGGTCATTCCTTTCACCCCCGTGCCGCGCAACATATTCAGTATCATCGTCTCCGCATTGTCGTTGGCATTGTGAGCGACAGCCAAAGCGGCAAATCCTCGCTCCCGACAGACCTCCGCGAACCAGGCGTAACGCAGCTCCCTCGCCGCCATCTCGATGCTTACACCATTCGAGGCGGCATATTCCTCTGTGCAAAAATCTGTTTTTATGAATATGACGCCGTGGCTTTCGGCCCATGCCCTGACAAGAGCCTCATCCGAATCACTCTCTTCTCCCCTCAGGTGGAAATTGCAGTGAGCCAGCGCGAAACACCTCCTGACCGAGGAATTGAGAAACAGCTCCGCCATACACATCGAGTCAACCCCGCCGCTGACAGCCAAAAGAACCGCCTCTCCATCAGGAAGCAGCCCTTTCAGGATTCTGTCAAAACGTTCCTGCATATTCAGGAATTTTATTTCTTGCTTGCGAACGTGTACGTGAAGCCGAACTGGAGAGCCTGCGCGAACTGCACCCTCCTGCCGGTGTTGCCGTCCTTGTCCGTGATGAGGACAGTGTCGTCGTAGATGAGGTTGGTCGTGATGTTCAGCGAGAAGAACCTGCTGAGCTTCCACATCATGCGGGTGTCCCAGTTCACACGGATGTTCTTCGGATTCTTCAGATAGTTTGAGAACAGGAGCAGATGCGTCGAGCCCTCGAAATTGTCATTGACCTTGACCTTGGCATCGGCGGTCAGCTGGGCACCGAACTCGAAACGGGCTGGTTTATAATAGTTTCCAGTCTTGTAGTAGATGTTCTTGTCATCCTTGGCGTCCGGATAGACCTCGGTATCCTCGTACTTCTTCTTCCTCCCCATACCATAGTTCTTTCGCAGCTTCTCGCTTCCGACGATTGTGAAGCCTCCTGTGATAGGCGCCATATTGACCGTCAGCCATTTGCTTGGCACCCAGTCAATACCAAGACCGAGATTGACCGTTCCCGGAGAGAAGATGCTGGACTTGAGCACGCGGGCGTTCCTCCAGTCCTTGCCGGAAGGTTCCTTGTCCTCCTCCACTGCAGGGGTAGGATAGTTGTAACCGTTGGCGAACTGGCTGAGGAACGTGAACTTGGCGGAGTAGTTCAAAGTCTTTGTTGCCTTGTAGCCCCAAGTGCTCTCGAACAGGATCCGGTCCTTGTTCTTCTGGATGATCGGCTTGTCAGCGGAGTAAAGGAAACCGTAATCCAGCTGGAGACGGTTGTTCCAATACATCTCGTCCTTCTTCCAGTTGGCGTTGCCGTCGATGTAGGTGCTGAGGGCGTAGTTGTTGTAACCTCCCTTCGCCCAATTGGTGAAACTGCTCTGGACAAAGTTCAGGTTCGTCATCAACGACTTGTTCCAATAGTCCGGTTTCGGAGCCATGACCTTTGTCTCCTCTGTCTGTGTCAGAAGCTTTGCGGCGGCGGCCGCGGCTGACTGGGCGTTTCTCCATGTCGTGTCCGTCTGCGCCGGCGCAGCGAGAGACACGAGAGCGAGAGCCACAGACAGCAACACAGCGCGTCTTATTGATTTCACATTCATAGTCAGTTTATTATATTCATTTAATATGAGATGGCAAACACCACCCTCTGCTTTGAAGGCTTGCCGGAGTAGATGTCCTTGCCTTCCTCCTCGCAGACAAAACTGTCCACAGGGATGCAGCGGATTGTGGCCTTGGTCTCGTCCTTGATCTTCTGCTCGGTCTCGGCAGTGCCGTCCCAATGGCAGAGCAGGAACTTGCCTGTGCCGATCTTGGCCTTGAACTCCTCCCAGTCGTCGCACTTCTCAACGTGTGACGCGCGGAAGTCGAACGCCTTCCGGTAGATCGTCTTCTGAATGTCGTCAAGAAGGGCCGCGATCGACTTGTCAAGTCCCTCAAGGGCGACAGTCTGCTTCTCCAGGGTGTCTCTTCTGTGAACCTCTACAGTGCCGTTCTCCAGGTCACGAGGTCCCATAGCCAGACGTACAGGGACTCCCTTGAGCTCCCACTCGGCGAACTTGAATCCAGGACGCAGGGTGTCACGGTCATCAATCTTGACAGTATGTCCTTCGGCCTCAAGGGCTTTCTTCAACTGAGCCATCTTGTCCAAGATCTTCGTGTGATCCTCTTCGGTCTTGTAGATCGGAACCATAACGACCTGGATAGGGGCCAGAGCCGGCGGAAGGACAAGTCCGTTGTCATCGCCGTGAGCCATCACGAGGGCTCCCATAAGCCTCGTGGAAACGCCCCAGGATGTGGCCCACACGTACTGCTGCAGGCCTTCCTTGTCTGTATATTTCACATCGAACGACTTGGCGAAGTTCTGGCCGAGGAAATGAGATGTTCCGGCCTGGAGAGCCTTCCCGTCCTGCATCATCGCCTCGATGGTAAGGGTGTCGAGCGCGCCGGCGAATCTCTCGTTAGGACTCTTGTGTCCCACGATCACAGGCAGAGCCATAAACTCACGGGCGAACTTCGCGTACACCTGAACCATTCTCTGTGCCTCTTCCTGAGCCTCCTGCGATGTGGCATGAGCCGTGTGACCCTCCTGCCAGAGGAATTCGGCAGTGCGGAGAAAAAGCCTCGTACGCATCTCCCAGCGGACAACGTTAGCCCACTGGTTGCACATGATAGGAAGATCCCTCCACGAGGTGATCCAGTTCTTGTAGGTGCTCCAGATGATCGTCTCGGAAGTAGGTCTCACGATCAGCTCCTCTTCAAGCTTCGCGGACGGATCCACGACAACGCCCTTCCCGTCAGGATCGTTCATGAGCCTGTGATGGGTGACAACGGCGCACTCCTTGGCGAATCCTGCCACGTGCTCGGCCTCCTTGCTGAAGAACGACTTAGGAATGAAAAGCGGGAAATAGGCGTTCACAGCGCCGGTCTCCTTGAACATTGTGTCCAAAGCGTGCTGCATCTTCTCCCAGATCGCATAGCCATAAGGCTTAATGACCATACATCCCCTGACGGCGGACTGCTCCGCCAAGTCTGCCTTAACAACCAGATCGTTGTACCACTGAGAATAGTTCTCAGACCTTTTTGTCACTTCCTTTGCCATATACTCTTTGCTGTTTTTGTCAATTATTCTTATTATTGTGCAATATTCCGAAAGGTATGGATTTTGTTCACTAGAGAACATTTGTGTGGCCGACACCTTTGGATACGGCCACGAAGTTACGAATTTATTGTTAAATATAGGAGATTCAGAAATGAAAACACGCACAATCCTCTTTATCTCGGCGCTTCTGGCACTGACTTCGTGTGGTTCAGCGGCGCAGTATGCCAGTGATGCTTCCAGACAGAAGTATCAGGATGGAATCTACTATAACTCCAAGGCCAGGATCCAAGCCGAGGAAGCCGTCGAATCAGCCAACGAGGAAGAGACGGATCTTCTGGTAGCCAAGACCAAGAACTCACCTATCTTCATGAAAAGCGGTGAGAAGGTTGACACTCTGTTCATCCCTGAGAACAAAGCGGCGAGAATAGACTTCAACAACACTAACAACACCACATCCGTTTACCTTTACGACAATGGATGGGACACCTGGGCAGCCTACCAGCCTTGGTACGCGACGTCATGGTATTCCTGGAACCGTCCTTTCTACACGTCAATCTATTGGGGAGCGAATCCTTGGTACTACGGTGGTTGGTACTCACCGTGGCACTACGACCCTTGGTATTATGGATATTCCTGGAGATGGGGCAGTCCGTGGTATTACAGCGGATGGTACGACCCATGGTACCGGGACCCTTGGTACTATAGCGGATGGTACGGCGGATGGTATGGAGGCTGGTACGGCGGATGGCACGATCCGTGGTACTACGGAGGATGGGGCTATGGTCATCATCACCACCACGGCCACGACTTCTTCGGTCCGGGAAGCGGCAGAGTCTATACGCCACGCTTGTCAACAACCGGCTCCGCCAGGAGAAGCGGCATTGGATCAGCGTCAGGAAGCGCGGGCGTAAGAAGCTCATCAATGACCAGATCCAGAGGAATTTCCGGATCGACAAGGACCTTGATGTCAGCATCGTCCACCAGATCATCAAGCCTCGGCGGACGCACCGGCGGCACAAGGTCATCGATCTCATCGGTGAACAGACCGGCCTCCTCTTCTGTAAGGTCTTCGTCATCCAGATCGTCATCCGTCAGATCATCGGCGGACAGAGCGTCGTCAGTACGGTCATCAGCGGGAAGTACGGTCAGATCCAGCGGTTCATACTCATTTGGAACTTCGACCGGATCCTCTTCCGTAAGGTCATCCTACGGCAGCAGCCGTTCATCATCTTCGTCATCAACGATGTACTCAAGACCGGCAAGCAGTAGAAGTTCAAGCGGAACGACATCAGGAGGCTACTCATCAGGTAGTTCCAGCAGGAGTTCTTCTGGAAGCTACAGGTCTTCGGGATCTTCTTACAGGTCCTCATCCAGCAATGATTATTCATCCGGCTCGACGAGGAGCTCAAGCAGCTACTCCACAAGCAGAAGTTCAAGTTCATATTCTTCCGGCAGTTCAAGCCGTAGCAGCGGCTACTCCGGCGGCGGTTTCTCCGGCGGCGGATCATCCAGAAGCTCAGGAGGTTCGTACGGCGGTGGCGGCAGCTCCAGAAGCAGTGGCGGAAGAAGGTAACCATTAATAACAATTGAAATGAGAAAGGCAATATTCACTGCGCTTTTGTCATTGACCGCTGTAGCGGCCGGGGCGCAGACTATGTACGACGGGCTGACATTCAGCCAGAACAACTACTACGGAACGGCAAGGTCGATCGGTATGGGCAACGCGATGACGGCTGTCGGCGGCGACCTCGGGTCAATCGGTATCAATCCTGCGGGATCGGCCGTGGCGGGATACTCCCAGTTCACGATCACGCCGAATCTCACGCTCAGTTCGATGAACTCATCCTACAGCGCCTACCCTGTCGGAGGAGTTGACAAGTTCGTCAATGAGCAGGGCAAGAACCTGACACGGTTCTCTTTGCCGAACTTCGGTGCCACGTTCAATTGGAACTTAGGGAACAGAAGCGGCCTTAAGTCCATCACTTACGGAATCGTCGTCAACGGAACGAACAATTTCACCGGCAAGATGCTGGCCGGAGGGGTGAACGACAAGACGAGTTACATCAGCGCGATGGCGGTCGGCGCTGACGGATTCCATTCGGGCTTTCTGAATGGTTACCTCGACGGCAAGGGAAACAAAATTGACATTTGGGACAACGCCTATTACGAGAATGACGACCGGAATATGCCCGCCCCGTGGAATGCCATCGTAAATGCGCAGGCTGGAGCGATAGCAAACTACGGGAACTCTTCTGACCCCAACTACGCTTATCGTTACGTAGCCGCGACAGAAATGTGCAGGCCTGTCACCGAGCAAGAAGTCAATGATGGTTATTACACACTCGGCGAGGGGGAATACATCAAAGACGGCGTTGTCATGGACAAAGACGGGAACGGCATTTACAGCCAATCCCTCGGTGGCCCTCTGAATCAGGCTTACGGGCGCAAGGTAACCGGCAGCAAATACGACGCGCTTTTCAACGTCGGGTTCAATTTCAGCGAGACATTTTTCGTCGGAGTGAACCTCGGTGTCACATCTCTCAACTACAATTATGATGAGTATTTCAAAGAGGCCGCCGCAAATCCTGACAATTTCGAGATTGACTTTGGAGAAAAAGGAATAACTCGTTTCAGCGACTACCGCACCCGTTACTCCTACACGGCGGACGGAAGCGGAGTCTACGGCAAGTTCGGATTTCTTTGGAGACCTGTGGACGGGATACGCATAGGTGGAGCCGTCCAGACACCGACAATCATGGAAATCAACGAACGTTGGAGACAAGACGTCAATGTCAACTACACCGACGCCTCATTCAACGGGTCGGCCAAGACGCCTGAGGGGGACTATTCCTACAGACTACGCTCGCCTTACAGACTCAACGCCGGAGCAGCGTTCACCTTCGCGGGAATGGCTCTTCTAAGCGCGGACTACGAGATGACCGACTACAGCACGATGAAGTTCATGAGCAAGAACGGCGGATGGAATGACGACACCTACGGGAAACTGAATGACGAGATCCGCAACCGTATGGGAGTGTCCCACATGGTAAGGGTCGGAGCGGAGTTCAAACCGGTGCCGGAGATCGCCGTCCGCGCTGGCTACAATTTCACCACGACTCCTGAATATGTCAGCGAAGGCAACAGCAAGACAACGCTGAACGACAGGACCAACGCTTTCTCCGTAGGCCTTGGATATTCATCAAACGGATCGTTCTTCGCGGACATCGCGGCAAGGCTGACTATGCTGTCGGACGAATATATCTCACCTTACGCCGACTACCTTAAAGATCTGGCTTCTCCGATGATCCTCAACAAGAGGGACCTCTACAGCATCACGGCGACCTTCGGGTGGAGATTCTAAAGGTTTTTCAGATAGGAGATTGAATCCGGACCTTCGTTGAAAAGGAGGTCCATGATGGAAAGATTCGGAACGAAACCGTACTTTCGGGCAAAGACCTGGAAGTACGGTTTTTCCAGATTCAGGTCTTTCAATATTTTGTCCGGACGTTTCGGGTGGATGAGTTCCCGGTAATCCATTCCGTAGCGGCCGGAATCCAGCGGAATCTCACGGGAACGGACGGGGACATATTCATCGGTCATCCTCAGGTCCACCGAGACGCCGGTCTTCCGGAGGAAGAACCTGATCAGTTGTAAATCAAGGTCGAACAACGTCTCTGGTTGTGAATCCAGGATTCCAAAGAGTTCGTCCTTGTAATATTCAAAATAGGCGGAAGACTCGTAGGCGGAGGCAATCGCCCGTTCGGTACGGATCAGCCAAGGAGTCGAGTAATCCACCTTGATCTCCGTTATCGGCAGCTCATGGGTTCCGCTTTCGTGGACAATCGGGAAATTAAGGCTCTGAGGACCGTCGGCGGCATAGTAGCGGAAACGGTTCCGCCATGATTGCTTCTGATAATGCTCGCAGGCCTCAAGGTAAACAACAGAAGGCTTCACCCTGTCCGGAGACAAGATGAAGTCTTTAGCCATCAATGCGAAATAGCTGACCGGCGGAAACCAGGCCACACTCAGCAGCACGGCCGCCTCTTCAGGCCTATTCGAATTCGCCCTTCTCGTGAGAGTCGTTTGCCCTGATGATTCCACGCTTCGAGCTTCTGATGAAATTCAGGATCGTGTCACGCTCCTCGCTCTGAGGGAATCCGGCCTCGACCTTGGCGCAGCCGTCGGTGATGTTGTAGCCGGCGAAATAGATTGTGTCGTAGATGTCCTTGATGTTGCGGATCACGTCGGAGGAGAATCCGCGGCGGCGGAGTCCGACGATGTTCACGCCAGAATAGCAGATCGGATCGCGGCCGCAAAGAACATAAGGAGGGATGTCCTTGTTGATCTTGGACATGCCGCCGACCATGGCGTGGCATCCGATCTTGGAGAACTGATGAGCCTTCGCTCCGCCTCCGACAATCGCCCAGTCATCAACAACGGTCTCGCCTGCTATGCCGACAAAACTTACAAGAATGCAATGATTGCCCACAACACAGTCGTGCGCCACATGGACATAGGACATAAGCAGTGTGTTGCTGCCAATCTTCGTCACGCACTTGCCGCTGGCCTTGGTGCCACGGTTGATCGTCACACACTCGCGGATGGTGACATTGTCGCCGATCTCCACATATGTGACCTCACCCTCATATTTAAGATCCTGAGGGATGGCGCCTACCACAGCACCTGGGAATACCTGGCAATTCTTTCCCATCTTGACGTATGAATATATCATCGCATGCGGATGGATCTTGCATCCGTCTCCGATCTCCACGTCATCATCGATGAACGCAAACGGACCGATCTCAATGTTGTCGCCGAGTTTCGCCTTCGGGCTGACCGACGCTAATGGTGAAATTGTGTTCATATTCTAAGTGTTTTATCAGCAAGATTTCTCACGGATGGCCTTGGCAGTCCGTGTGTTGATTGTATGTCCCGGCTTGAATGCGGTCACCTTGGCCTTGAGCCAGCCACCGGCGAGCCTCAGGTCTCCGATAAGATCCAGAAGCTTATGTCTTCCGCATTCATTCGGGAAATGAAGTTTAAGGTTGTTGAGATAGCCGTTGTCGTTTATCGCGAGTTCCGGGACGTTGAACAGGGCGGAAAGTCTCTCTACCTGCTCCGGCTGGACAGGGTGCTCGACGATCACGATGGCGTTGTCCACATCCCCGCCCTTGACCAGATTGTTCTGGAACAGGTACTCGATCTCGTGGAAGAACACGAATGTACGGCAAGGACCGATTTCCTTGGAGTAATCAGTTGACTCGTCCCAATGGGCGGTCTGGACTCCGAGAACCTTTGAGCCGAAGTCCACGGTGATGTCCATCGAAGGCGCGTCGGCCGGAGTGATCCTCACGAACGAACCGGTCTTTTCGTCACGGATCTCAATCTCCTCTGGAATAGTGACATATTTCCTGTCAGCCTTCTGTTCTTTCAGGCCGTCCTTGGCGATTGCCTCCACATAATAACGGGCGCTGCCGTCCAGAATCGGAACTTCGACATTATCAATCTCTATGAGAGCGTTATCCACTCCCATACCTGTAAGAGCCGACATTATATGCTCGATTGTGGCGACCGTGGCCTCTCCTTTGGAGATAGTGGTACTTCTGGCCGTCGATGACACATTCTCAGCCAAAGCCTCGACGAACGCATCTTCACCGAGATCCACCCTATGGAACACTATCCCAGTGTCCTCGGGAGCCGGTTTGAGAATCATCTTTGAGATCTTGCCGGTGTGAAGCCCCTTACCGTGGAACTCATATTCACCCGCAAGGGTCTTTTGCTTATTCAAAGTCATAATCTATCTTTTGCAAACTGTGTAAAGTTCAGCAGTCTGCAAAGATAGCATGAAATATTTGAATATTCAAGGATTCCCCTGCCACTTCGTAGCTATTGGCTACTATTCTTCGCCCTGACGCTTGAAGACGGCGTAGCTGCGGAGGTAGTTCTTAAGCGGGAGGGCTGGCGAGCCAAGGAACACCTGGCCGGACTTGCGGATGTTGCCTATCACACCGCACTGGGCTCCGATCGTGGTGTTGTCGGCTATATTCAGATGCCCCGCTATGCCGACCTGACCGGCGAGGATGCAGTTCTTGCCTATTTTGGTGGAGCCAGCTATGCCGCACTGGGCGGCCATCACGGTGTTGTCGCCGATCTGGACATTGTGGGCGATCTGGCAGAGGTTGTCGATTTTCACGCCGTTGCCGATGATTGTGGATTCCATCTCGGACTTGTCGATCGTCGTGCCGGCGCCGATCTCGACATTGTTGCCGATGATGACATTGCCGATGTGCTCGATCTTCTCCCATGTGCCGTCAGGAAGCGGGGCGTTGCCGAAACCGTCGGAGCCGATGACGGCGTTGGCATGGATGATCACGTTGTCACCGATGACCATTCCCGGATAGATGACGACTCCCGGGTAGATGATGCAGTGCGAGCCGATCACGGTGTTGTCGCCGACATAGACATTCTCGTAGATCTTGGTGTAGTCCCCCACCTTGGCGTGGTGCCCGACATAGGAATGGCTGCCGAGATAGACCTTTTTACCGAACTTGGTGGTCAGGAACCAAGATGAGCGGAAGCCTCTGTGCCTCTTGTCCGTACGCCTTTGTGTGGAAACATATTTAAGAAGGTCGGCCAACGACTTATAAGCGTCATCGACCTTGACCATGGTCGAAGTCACAGCCTCTTTCGGGACAAAATCCTTGTTGACCAGCAGGACACTTGCCCTGCATGTGTAAACGTATTTCTCGTACTTGGGGTTGGCGAAAAAGCACAACTGACCCGGTTTTCCATGCTCGATCTTGGCGAACGATGTCACAGTGGCCTGTGGATCTCCTTCAACTGTCCCTTTGAGGACCTGCGCCAATTGCTTTGCGGTAAATTCCATCTTATACTGGCAATTTTAATCTACAATTTCTAAGTGATCATTAAAAAATAACTTGAACATTTTGTATGTCTTTATGCTCTATATTTCCTTTCTCATCAGTCATGCGCCACCGGCACACTCCTTCTTCAAAAAGAAATCCATCCTCATAAATCTGACACAAATTTAGTTCAACTTTTTAACACTTACTAAGTAACCTTCAAAAAATAACCTGCATCATCTTAAGGAATCTTTTCGGTCTATATCTCTTTTCTCATCAGTCATGTGCCACCGGCACACTCCTTCTTCGAAAATAGATCTATCCTCGAAAATATTCTCTTAATCTGAGGCAACTTATTTTTTTCATGTTACTAAATGGTCTGCAAAGAAAGCAATTTATTTTCATATTCACTAAAATATTCTTATCTTTGCATCGTTGTGAGAGATAGGAGGACGAAAGCGTCTCCTATCTTTTGTTTTGTAAAACCAGGATTTTATGCGGAAAGAACAGATAATCTCCGGCATCGAAGAGGCCGTGAAAGCCCGCGGGTGCTTCATTGTAGATGTTACGGTCAGCAATGACAACGACATCGTGCTCACCATCGAGAAAGAGGTCGGCGACATGGACCTTGAGGATTGCGTCAGCGTGAACGACGCTTTTCTGACGGCTTTCGACAAGGACGCGGAGGACTATTCCCTGACCGTCACCTCGGCCGGACTCGACCAGCCGTTCAAGGTTCTCAAGCAATACGGGAAGGCCATAGGCTCGGCTGTGGAGGCAAGACTTAAAGGCGGAAAGAAGATCATCGGAGTCCTCACGGGAGCCGACGAGGATGGAATATGCCTGAGATATTCACAGAAAGAGGCTGTTGAAGGCAGGAAGAAAAAGGAGATCGTGGAGCATGAGGACCGCTTCGGATTCGAGGAGATCAATTCCGTCACGCCGCACATTGTTTTCAGGAAATAAGATATTAAGGACATAAACATGGAAAAGAAAGAAGAAATCACTCTGATTGACGCCTTTAAGGACTTCAAGGAAGAGAAGAACATCGACAGACCAGTGATGATGGGTGTGCTCAAGGACGTGTTCCTCACCCAGATCGCGAAGACCTACGGTTCGGCCGACAACTTCGATGTCATCATCAACGTCGACAAGGGAGACTGCGAGATCTACCAGAACTTTGACATCGTCGAGGAGGTCGAGAACCCTAACACGCAGATCACTCTCGACCAGATCAAGGCCGAGACAGGAGATGATGACTACGAGGTCGGAGATGTTTACACCAAGAAGCTGTCCCTCGCGTCATTCGGGCGAAGGGGAATCCTCAACATCAGGCAGAACCTCCAGGGTCGTATCATGGACATCGACAAGGCCAATGTCTTCAAGGCATATTCCGACAAGGTCGGCGAGATCTTCACCGGTGAGATCTACCAGACATGGTCAAAGGAGGTGATCATCCTTGACGACGACAACAACGAGCTGCATCTGCCTAAGGCCGAGCAGATTCCGGGAGAGAGGTTCAAGAAGGGAGACACCCTCCGCGCCATCATCAAGAGCGTGGAGATGAAGAACAACACCACCCCTTACATCACCCTTTCCAGAACATCCAACGAGTTCCTTGAGAAACTCTTCGAGCATGAGGTTCCGGAGATATTCGATGGCCTCATCACCATCAAGAAGGTTGTCCGTGTCCCTGGCGAGCGTGCCAAGGTGGCGGTTGAGTCCTACGACGAGAGGATCGACCCGATCGGAGCGTGCATCGGTGTGAAGGGATCCAGGATCATCGGCATCGTGCGTGAGCTCCGCAACGAGAACATCGATGTGCTCCAGTGGACGAACAACACTCAGCTTCTCATCCAGAGAGCCCTCAACCCGGCAAGGGTCTCATCCATCGACCTCGGCAACTCGGACGAGGACAAGATCAAGGTTTACATGCAGCCTGACGAGGTCAAGAAGGGTATCGGCCGCGGCGGCTGCAACATCAAGCTGGCAGGCATGCTTGTCGGAAGAGAGATAGAGGTCTGGAGAGAGCTCCCTAAGGACGAGGCCCAGGAGGAAGAGGATGTTCTCCTCAGCGAATTCAGCAACGAGATCGACCAGTGGGTAATCGACCGCCTTGAGGCCATCGGATGCGACACGGCCAAGAGTGTGCTCGCGTTCACACCTGAGGACATCGCCAAGAGGGCCGACCTTGAGGACGAGACCGTGGCTGAGGTGTTCAAGATCCTAAGGGCTGAATTTGAAGAGTAACCGTCCAAGGCGGACAGCGGACAATTATTAATTTAAAGGGGTTGAATATGGCAGAAATCAGACTAAATAAAATAATAAGAACTTACAACATCGGACTTCAGAACCTTGTGGACTTCCTGTCCAGCAAGGGGGTCGAGGTCGAAGCCAACCCGAACGCCAAGATTTCAGACGAACATCTCCCTGCTATCGAAAAGCAGTTCGGAAAGGATCTGGAGCTCAAGCAGGCTTCGGAAAAAGTTGACATCAAACTCAACGAGATTTTGGAGAAGACCTCCAAGAAGCAGCAGGAAAGCGCCAAAGAGGAAGAGTACGAGCCAGTCAGGGAGACTGTCATAAAGACAACCATCTTCACTCCGGTGGAGCCAAAGCCGGAACCAGAGACTATCCGGCCGGTTGTGCCTGAGCCACAGCCGGAGATCAAGCCAGAGCCTCAACCGGAACCGGTCGTGGAGACTCCTGTGGCCGAGACGGTGAAAGAGCCTGAGCCTCAGCCCGAGGTCAAGCCAGAGCCTGCTGAGCGACCTGTAGAGGAAACTCCAGCGGAGAAACCTAAAGTGGAGGTGACCGAGAGTAAACCGGAGCCTCAGCCTGAGGTTAAGAAAGTCGAGACTGCCAAGGAAACCGTTCCTGAGCCGACAACCCCTGCTGCAGGAAAGGACATCCGTGGCGGTGAAAGGCCGATGAGCAAGCACGAAAAGAAACTTGCGGCGGCTGCCAGACAGAAAGAGGAACAGGCCAAGGCCAAACACCAGCAGCATCCAGAGGGCAAGCCGGAGAGAAATGAAGAGAAACCTGCCACCGAAAGCTCCACTCCAGGGCTCAAGGTTCTTGGAAAGATAGACTTGTCCCAGTTCGAGCCTAAGAAAGGCAACAAGAAGAGGGAAAGAATCGCCAAGGGCAGTCAGAAGGTCGATGTGGCCAAGGAAGGCAAGCAGGCGGACAACAGTTCCCGCAAGGACAAGAACAAGAACGCCAGGCAGGCACAGGAGCAGGGCAAGGGCGGAAAGAAGCGCAACCGCGGAGCGGATCGCTTCAAGCCGGTCATGACCGAGGAGGAGCAGGAGGCGATGCAGAAGGAAATCCAGAAGCAGGTCAAGGAGACCTACGCCAGGATGAACGACAACAAGAAGAACAACTTCGGAGCCAAGTACAGAAAGGAGAAGAGGGAACAGGCGGCCGCCAAGTCCCAGGAGGAGATGGCACAGGAGATAGCCGAGAAGAAAGTTCTCAAGGTCACCGAGTTTGTGACCGCCAACGACCTCGCCACCCTTATGAACAACACTCCTGTCAACGAGGTGATCAAGGCTTGCATGGAGCTCGGCATGATGGTGTCCATCAACCAGAGGCTTGACGCGGAGACCCTTGTGCTTGTCGCCGAGCAGTTCGGCTACAAGGTAGAGTTTGTCACGGCCGACCTGACCGAGGAGATCGAGGGTAGCAGCGAGCAGGCTGACCGCGAGGAAGACCTTGTTCCAAGGCCGCCGATCATCACGGTGATGGGACACGTTGACCACGGTAAGACCTCGTTGCTCGACTATATTCGTAAATCCAATGTCATCGCCGGTGAGGCGGGAGGCATCACGCAGCACATCGGCGCCTACAACGTGAAGCTTCCTGACGGCAGAAGAATCACATTTTTGGACACCCCTGGTCACGAGGCGTTCACCGCCATGCGCGCACGTGGAGCACAGCTGACCGACCTTGCGATCATCATCATCGCGGCGGATGACGCCGTGATGCCGCAGACGGTCGAGGCCATCAACCACGCTCAGGCGGCCAATGTACCGATGGTGTTCGCCATCAACAAGATCGACAAACCAGGAGCGCAGCCGGAAAGGATCTACCAGCAACTTGCACAAATGAACATACTCACGGAGGCATGGGGCGGCAAATACCAGTGTCAGGAGATTTCCGCCAAGAAAGGCCTCAATGTGGACAAGCTTCTTGAAAAAGTGCTTCTTGAGACTGACCTCCTCGACCTCAAGGCCAATCCGAACAAGAACGGTGTCGGAGCGGTCATCGAGTCATCTTTGGACAAGGGACGCGGCTACCTCGCCACGGTTCTCGTGCAGGACGGAACCCTCAAGACCGGAGACATGGTGCTGAGCGGCAGTTACTACGGCCGCGTGAAGGCCATGTTCAACGAACGTGGACAGAAAGTTAAAGAAGCCGGTCCTTCGACCCCGGTTTCCATCCTTGGTCTTAACGGAGCGCCGAGCGCCGGAGACAAGTTCAATGTCATGAGCGATGAGAAGGAAGCAAAGGCGATCGCCAACAAGCGCGAGCAGCTCCTGCGAATCCAGGGCATCAAGACCCAGAAGCACATGACCCTTGAGGAGATCGGACGAAGGATCGCCATCGGCAACTTCAAGGAACTCAATGTCATCGTCAAGGGTGACGTGGACGGTTCAGTTGAGGCTCTCTCCGACTCTCTCATCAAGCTCTCCACGGAGCAGGTACGTGTGAATGTGATCCATAAGGCCGTGGGAGCGATCTCCGAATCAGATGTGATCCTGGCAGAGGCTTCCGATGCCGTGATCATCGGATTCCAGGTACGTCCTTCCACAGATGCAAGGAAACTTGCTGACGAGCAGGGCATTGAAATCCGTCTTTACTCCGTCATCTACGACGCGATCAATGATGTGAAGGACGGTATCGAAGGTATGCTTGAGCCGATCAAGAAGGAGGAGATCACCGGTACGGCGGAGGTCAAGCAGACCTTCAAGATCTCCAAGGTCGGTACGATCGCCGGATGTCTTGTCAGGGACGGAAAGATTGCCAAGACATCGCAGTGCAGACTTATACGTGACGGCATCGTGGTCTATACCGGCGAGCTCGCCTCGCTCAAGAGGGGCAAGGACGATGTGAAGGAGGTTTCCGCCGGAATGGAGTGTGGTATAGGCATCGAGAAGTTCAACGACCTGAAGGTCGGAGACAACATCGAAGCGTTCGTCATCACCGAGATCAAGCAGACGCTCGACTAAGTAACCCTTAGTAACCTTTCATGTTCCTTAAAAAAGACTGTTGACAACGCGTCTCAAGTAATATTTTGGCGGCCATCTGCAGATGGCCGCCTTTTATAGTACAGCAACACGTCTCCTGCAGTCTGCCCCAACGAGGGTCTGTTTTCATTTTTCAATCTATGTTTTCCTCATTAGGTAACATTCAAAAAATAACCTGCATCATCTTAAGGAATCTTTTCGGTCTAGATCT
>OLSK01000187.1_pt1 | contig 59444 bp, 59 predicted proteins | sample 1672781 | NCBI WGS metagenome assembly OLSK01 (sample SAMEA3136723, study PRJEB25190) | human gut metagenome | biome: human gut; feature: human-associated habitat; material: faeces | place: Austria | collected 2013 | reverse complement strand
AGAAATGGCCGATGATATTAATTACGAAGAACTTTCCAAAATGATTGAAGGTAAACAAATTCTCAACGACGTTCATTTTGAACTTAAAGCAAACGAAATCGTCGGCTTGATTGGTCGTAATGGGTCTGGCAAAACCACTTTGTTTCGTACACTGACCGGTCAATATTTACCCGACAAAGGAGAGATCGAACTTGATGGTATCTCGCTGTTGACCGCAACACAGTCAAAATCAGAATTGTTTTACATTGATGAAGCAGAAAATTTTTTAGCACCCTACACGTTGAAAACAATCAATCAGTTTTACCGTACTGCCTATCCGAATTTTAACCAAGATTTATTTCTTACATTGACAGGCTCGCATCAGCTGCCCTTGCATGTGAATTATCATGGCTTGTCAAAAGGTATGCAGGGTTTGTTTAACATGATTTTAGCTATCAGCTCGAACGCGCGCTTTTTATTGCTTGATGAACCTTTTGATGGCTTGGACGTGATCGTACGCAAAGATGTCATCGGCTTATTATTAGAACATATTAGCGACAATCAGCGCACCGCATTGATTGCTTCACACAATTTAAATGAACTTGAAAATTTAGCTGATCGCGTCTTGTTGTTGAAAAATCAAACCATCATTAAAGATTATCGTCTGGAAGAAATGCGAGAATCCGCCAAAAAAATCCAAATGGTTTTCAAAACAAAAAAAATCCCATCACTTGTCAAAGAACACTCAAGATTATTGACCATTCAAGGACGTGTCATAACTGCGATTTTTGAAGATTTTAATCAAGATTTGGCTAATAAGATCCAAACACTTCAACCAGTTTTATTTGAAGAGCTGCCCTTAAGTTTAGAAGATTTGTTCGAAGCCAACTTAAAAGAAAAAATGCCCCGCTAGAAAGAAAGAATCACATGGTAAAAAATATCTATCTCACGCGTTACAGTAAAATCTTGTTGCCATTGATTGGTTTGATATTGCTCATGTTTGCCTTCAATGCTTGGAGTAATGTTAAAAATTGGCATGATAACGAGCGCTATCTAACTACCGACAAAGAATTAAAAGCAGATTTTAACGCCTATCCGGAGCACTACACTTATTTGGATGAGAAAAAACAAGAACATATTCCCTACGCTTCATTTGAAAAATATATCGAACACCAACTGTATGTCTACCATAAAAATGATTTTTCAGACAAAATATCGCAAAAAACCGACCCAAATCAAACTTATTTCAACCAATCGAGCAACTTAGCTACACTGTTTGCACTTTTTTTAGCCTCTTTTATTGGTTTTTGCTTATTTTTTGTCGATCTGAAAACCCATTTCACACGCTTTTTATTTAGCTTACCTGTCAGTCGGAAAGAATTATTCGCCAAAAAGCTGCTCTACCTTGCCTTACCATTTTTAGCAACGATTTTCGTTGGTCAACTCATCTATTTGGCTATTCTTCGTTTAGGAATCCCACAACCGTACTTAAATGCGAGTCTAGGAGATATGTTCGCCTCTGTTGTGAATAGTTTTTCGTTGATCATAGTGTTCTTTTGCCTAAGTGTCTTTGTTGGAGTAATGGTAGGTAATTTGGTGTTTGGTCCATTGACTTGGTTTGTCTTTTTGATTTTTTTATGTCAAATTCCAAGTGCCGTAGGTGGTCTATTGAGTATGATCCGCATGCTACACGCACACTTTTTACGTGATTTCGACTTCAACACTTTATTTATTTTTGAAATCGGCAAAACGACTGGACATTGGTATATGAGCCTGTTGTTTTTACTTATCAGTATTTCTTTCATCTACTGGGCATACCGCAAGTTTCAGGTCATCAGTTTGGAACATGAAAGCGAGTATCTTTTAACACCTGAATCCCGTTGGCAAATTTGGTTTTTCATGACCGTGCTCACAAGTTTTGTCTTAGTGTTTGCCATAAAAAATCCTTGGTCTTATTATCTGAGCGGCTTGCAGTACAACTTTGAAGTGTCATTCATGACTACGATGATGACAACACTTACTATAATTGTCATTTGTGGCGGGATTTGTTTTGTGGTCGTTTTCTTTTCTAGCATCAAGCGCTTTTTCCGCTCACTTAAAGCTCGAAGATTGGCGCGTTAGTATCCAAAATAACCCTTAAAGGAGAATGACGTGATGCAACAACAGCTTTCTTTACTCGACTCAATTTTGGACTTATTTGTTATCAGTCCACTCAGCATCTTGGGCTTGCTCGTTTTGCTCGTTTCCTTGCACTTCTCGTTGGTAAACGCCAGTTGGAAGCAAAAACTGCGCGTCAGCCTGGCATCATGTTGCCTGTATTTTTTTTGGGTGATTGCCTTAACAAATATCTTTGGTACCCCAAGTTTAGCGGAATTTTTCCGCTTGCATGATTTAGATGAGAAAATTTTCAATCCTAACATCGAATGGGGCTTTCTCGCAGATGGCTTTTCCCGCAGCTTTATTTTGAACATCCTCATTTTTATGCCTATGGGATTTTTAGCCCCTTGGATTAGCCCAGTTTTTCAAAAGCTGAAAAATACTTGTTTGTTGGTCTTTTGTGCTTCGCTTGCGATTGAACTCAGCCAACTGTTTACCTTGCATCGAGCAACTGATATCAATGATTTGCTCGCAAATACCTTTGGTGGCGTCTGTGGCTTTGCTTGTTATTGGTTATTGGCCAAGATTTTTACTACCAACAAGGAAAGTTCGCCTGCTAAACCACGCTATCTGCCAATCATGATTCTTATATTGGGCGGTCTGGTGACTTTCTTTTAAGATTCCAGAATTTCTAAGAAAAAGAATGAGCCAAACTTCATCATTCGCAATTCAGCGGACAGAAGTTTGACTCTTTTTTTGCAATCATTTTTTGATAAAGAGCACCATTTTGACTTAAAAATTCGCTGTCAAAATCAACTCGTTATGCAAGGACAGTACATTGCATAGACTCAACAAAAAGAAATCATAAGCATGTTCAAATCCTTAAAAACTCGAACAAATTCGTTTGAACTTGTTTCTCTAACTTTTCTTGAGAAACTTCCCTAATTTTACTGATCTGATGGAAATGGTCTTCAAGTAGCATTAAGTATTCCTTTGTAGGAGCAGGAGTTCCTAATGCCCATTCGATCGCCCCTAATCCGTCTGTTTCGACTAATAGACGATTGAAAGGGACTCCTTTTGCTAGTCGTTGCACTGCCTGATTTATTTTTAAATCGACACCGATCGTAAAATAGCAACCTGCTTCAATATATTCCTTTTGTAATTCCAGAGAAGAGTACCAATGAACAAGATAGCGATTCGGATATTCTTTGATGAACGTCAATATCTCTCTTTCACATCCTTTGGTATGCAAAACAACTGGTTTATCCGTTAATGCGGCATACGCTAGTTGTTTTCGGAATAATTTGACTTGGTGCGTTAAAGGAATATTAGTCCAAACACGGTCAAGCCCTATTTCACCAATGATGCCTGCTTGTTGAAGATAAGGGTAGATTTCTTCAAAAGTATAGTCTTCTGTTTTCCAGGGATGGAGACCAAAACTTAGATATTGATGACGACCAACAGCTAATTGCTGATTCTTGTGCCATTCCTCGGGAGAATCACAATTGATGATCGTCAAGACATCATTTTCTTGTTGGAGTGTTGCAAGTTCTTGGTTTCCTTCCAGATGGCAATGGGCATCACTAAGCAATGGAATCACCTCCCAATAATTGGTAGATTTCTTGTTTTAAAGCAGCTTGGCCGATCAGCCATGCACGTGTTCTTTCCACCGATGGAATCTTGATAGTGGTCAGAACTTTCGCCGGTCGTGGCGACAAGACAAAAATCTGATCTGAAAGATAGATTGCTTCCTCGATATCATGGGTGACTAAAATAGTCGTCCGTTTCATTTCTTCTGGAAGAGAAAGTAACCAATCTTGCATCTGTGAGCGTGTCATCGCATCCAACGAGCCAAATGGTTCATCTAATAAAAGGTAGGGTGCCGGATTTAGCATTGTTCGCAATAGCTCTGTTCGTTGCTGCATCCCACCTGAAAGTTGCGGTGGCAAAAAATGCTGATAGTCTTTTAACCCAAAAAGTGCTAAATCATCTAATACTTGTTTTTTATCAATTGTCTTATGGTTGATTTTTTGATATAACGTCACATTTTGGTAGACACTTAGCCATGGCAATAGCATATTTTCTTGTGGCATATAACTAAATAGTGTATTCAACTTACTTGTTTCTTGACCATCTATCAGAATTTTGCCAGAGGAAGGTTCCAGAATTCCTGTCAACACTTTCAATAAAGTTGATTTTCCGGCACCACTTGGAGCAATGATCGACGTAAATGTATTTTTGGGGATGGACAGATCAATCTCTTTTAAAATTTCAAGTTGATTGATGGTTACGCTGAGGTGTTCAACTTCTATCGACATGCTTCCTTCTCCTATTCGATAAACTGATTCGTAAATAATTCTTTCGCAGATACTTTCTCTTTGATCAGACCATTTTCCTTCATAAAGTCAGTATAATTATCCCATACTTTCGCATCCATCATTCCCCACTTAGCAGGATCATCCGTATAATTTTTCGATAAGAATTCTTGTGAAGCATCTAAAAAGGATTGTTCGTAGTCACTTGCGTAATTGTGTAAGATTTTTGCGCCTTCTTTAGGATTTTCCATCGCTTCTTGATAACCTTTTTTAGTAGCATCCATAAACGCTTGGACTGTATCAGGGTCCTCTTTGATCATCTGATCATTCGTGATGATCAGCGGAGTATAATAGTCTAACCGTTTATCCAATTCTCTTAAAGGCATATAATTCAAGTCGATCCCCAACTCTTTTGCTTTGATCATATCCCATCCTTCAAAGTACCATTGGATATCTGCTTCCTTCCCCAAGCTTTGAGGACCTTCACCATTGCTGCCAATGATCGTCAATTTAGAAAAATCTGCTCCCTCTTTGTTCATCGTGGCTTTCAGTACAGCTTCTTCGCTTGGACTTTGCCACCCTGCATACGTTTTTCCTTCAAAGTCTTTGGGTGAGTTGATTCCACTATTTTTTAGTGAAACAAATCCTGATGTGTTATGTTTGATAATCGTGCCGATCGCCTTAACGGGAATATTTTGACCATCCACATGTGCATACGTCACATCCTCTTGATAACTGACACCAAACTGAGCTTTGTTTGCGCCGACTAGACCGATGCTCGTCGAATCATCTCCTGGTTCGATGACCTTCACATCTAAGCCTGCATCTTTATAATACCCTTTTTCCTTTGCCAAATAGATACCGGTGTGATTTGTGTTCGGCACATAATCAAGTACTACTGTAACTTTCTTTAATCCTTTTTCTTCCGGTGCTGCTTTTGATCCTGTACTACAAGCTGTTAAAGCAAATAATAAAGGAATGAGTAACCAAATTTTTTTCATTTTTTTCTCCTTTTATGAATGATATAAGATATAGTAATATCCTTTTTTTAACAGTACAGTGAGCATATTTAACAATAGGCTTAGGATGATCACACACAAAATAGCTGCAAAAACCTTATCGATTTGATAACTATTTTTTACACGAATCATATAATACCCTAGACCCGCTTGCGCACTTAGCCACTCTCCAACGATTGCGCCACTTACACAATAGGTCGCAGCTACTTTCAATCCCGAAAAGAAATCATTTGATCCTTGCGGAATCTTGATGATCCGATACAGCTGCCATTCATTCGCTCCCATTGTTTTAAAAAAGCTGATCTGTTCACTTGAAACTTTACTTAACCCATCGGCAAAAGCAACCACAATAGGAAAGTAGCTCATCAAAATAACTAAAATCACTTTAGGAAACAGCCCAAACCCGAACCATAACGCTAAAAGCGGTCCAAGGACCATGATCGGTAATGTTTGTGAGACGACTAAAAGTGGATACAAAGAATTTTTAAAAATTTGCCAGTGGTCCATAGCAATAGCCGTCACAAAAGAAAGTAAGGCCGCAATGACCAAACCGATGACGGCTTCTTCTAACGTTACGAGAGAATGATAAACGAGCGTAGCCCCATCTGCGAATAGTGCTGAGAGGACATTTAGCGGACTTGGTAAAATAAATGCAGGCGTGTGAAAAATCGTTACTAGTAGTTGCCAAAGGGCTAGTAAGAAAATAATGCTTACAACTGGATAAATTTTTTTCTTCATTTCTCCCCTCCTTTTCACATGTTTCAAGGGCACATCAAAAACGCCTGAAATCGGGCGCAACATAGAAAGCCCAACTTCAAGCGTTTACTACGTTTCTCCCTTCACCAGTGTTAACTGACAGGTTCGATGGGTCTAAGTTCACAACTTACTCTCATGTCGTCGACGACATCCCCAGAAACAATCTTTATTTTCGTTTAGTGTAACACAACTTATTTTTAGTAACAAGGTACTTTACTTCAGCAAATAGGAAAGATCACTAGCTAAAGTTGGATATCCGAGAATCCATTGATCTAGCTTTGCTTTTTTTACTTTTTGATTGATCAATAGAGTTAGATCATTGATCAAATCATCTGCTTGTTCGCTGATAACAGCAGCACCAACTAAAAAATCATTCGCATCATAGGTAAGTTGAGCCTTCGCTAAAGGTTCGTTTACTCGACGGTAGGTGAACCAATCTGTCATTGATACATCGGTCACTTGGTCTTTTTCAGTTGCCTGTTTTTTTGTTCGTCCGACCTGTGCCACCTTCGGACTGCTGTAAACGATCGTTGGGATTACCGGATAGTGGATAGGTGCTGTTTTCCCCGTTAAATAATCAGCAACATAAGTCCCTTCAAACGTCGCAACAGGCGTTAGTTTGGGTTCATTTTTTGCGATAATATCCCCACATGCAAAGATATTCGGATTACTCGTCTGTAAATACTCATTGACGACGATTCCTTGCTTCACTGTGTGTACACCTGCCTGCTCAAGTTGCAGATGTTCAATATTCGGTCTTCTACCAGTCGCAACGAAAATTGCATCTGCCTGTAACTCTTTGTCTTTTGAAACAAGACGATACGTAGATGCTTCTTGAATGACACGCTGTGACTCAAAGTCAAAAATGAAAGTGATCCCTGCCTTTTGCATTTGCTCAACTAAACTGTTGACCAACTCTTCTTCAAATCCTTTTAAAGGTTGCTGATTATGATGAACGATCGTTACTTTGCTTCCAGCAGCATGAGCAATCATTGCTAATTCAAATGCAATATAACCTGCACCGATAAAAATAATCTCTTTTGGCAATTTTTCCAACGCTAAAAAGTCCGTACTAGTTTGCAGAAATTCTTTTCCTTCAATAGGTAAAATAGCTGGTCGCTGCCCAGTCGCAAGGATATAATGCTCAGCCGTGATGGTTTCTTCTCCCACTTTGATCGTTAGTGAATCGATAAACTGAGCAGTACCAGATAAATGATCGATTTTTGCAGCCGCTAGTTCTTCTTGGCGATTTTTAGAAACAGGATCTGTGAATGTTCGTTTGAATGCTTGCAATTCTGCCCAATCAACAGGAGGTACATCCGAGAAACCTTTACCAATGAGTTGTTCGATTCTTTTTCTTGCTTCAACACCATTTAATAGAATTTTCTTCGGGTCACATCCTCTATTTGGGCAAGTTCCGCCCCAAAGGTTTTCTTCCACGACAAGCACCTGTTTTTCTGCCGCTTTCAACCCATACGCAGCACTTAACCCAGCAACTCCTGAACCGATGACGACCGCATCATACTTTTTCATTGTCTTCTTCCTTTCTACTTAGAAAAGCAAACATATCTCCTCTCGTGATTTCACCAGAAATACGTTCATTTTCCTGAATATTTACAGATTCATGGTCAACCAGCAATGCAAAAACTTCATTCAATGGTGTATTGAATTGAACCACAGGACGATCTTTTTCGCTGATTCCTTTTGTGTAATTCTTGGCCAAGAGGATCTCTTTTACAGTTTGTTCTTTTTGAGAAAGGGAATCATCAAAAAAGCTTCGCACAAACTCGTTCTTCGGATTGGTCAATAATTGTTCCGGTGTCTCGCATTGGATCAACTCTCCATCCTTCATTACCGCTATCCTTGTTCCTAGTTTGATTGCTTCATCCATATTATGCGTAACGAAGACGATCGTCGTTCCTAGATCCTGATGCAAAGACAATACCAGGTCCTGTAAAGAGGCCCGTGACAAAGGATCTAGCGCACTAAATGGCTCATCCATCAAAAGCACCTCTGGATTTGCTGCTAATGCTCGAATAATCCCGATTCTCTGTTGTTCTCCCCCTGATAGTTCCTGAGGCATCCTGTTTCTATAGCTAGTGGGATCAAGTCCAACTTTTTCTAACAAACGATCTGCCGTCTGTTCCCTTTTCGTTTTTTCCCAACCTAGCATTTCTGGAATGACTTCAATGTTTTGTTTGACCGTCATATTCGGGAACAGTGCAATTTGCTGCAGTACGTACCCCATATTCCATCTCATTTTTTGCAGATCATAGTCTTTCAATGCTTTCCCTTTGAAAGAGACTTCACCTGAAGTAGGCTGAGAAAGACCATTGATCATCTTCAATGAAGTCGTTTTTCCACTACCAGAAGGGCCCACTAGCACAAAGATTTCTCCTTCTTCGATGGCTAGATCTAATTCTTTAATTGCGTATTTGTCCCCATATTTTTTTTGGACTTTATTAAATTCAATCAGCTTGGTCATTTGCTTTCCTCCTTCAGTAGTCCCTCTTCTATCAAGAATGCATGAGCGACTTCTGCAGGTTGTTTTTTCTCCACGTTTACTTGGTAGTTCATGTCGATCATCTGTTCTTCAGTGATTTTGTTTGAAAGTTTCTCTAGTGCTTTAACGATCCTCGGATGTGTATCGGCAAATTCAGTTGTCATCAAAGGTGCCCCTTGATAAGCTGGAAACAGTCCTAGATCATCTTCTAAGGTGACTAACCCATATTGCTTCAATTCACTATCAGTCGAATAGCCATCCACGATGTTCACATCACCATTATTGATTGCTTGGTATCTTAGACTAGGTTCCATACTCTGTACACTTGGAAAATCCAATCCGTATGTTTCTTGAATGCCTTTATAACCATCTGATCGATCAATAAATTCTAGAGTAAATCCTGCTTTGATCTGATTTTCTATTTTCTTCAAGTCAGAAATCGTTTTTAGTCCATTTTCCTGTGCAAAGCTGGCTTTAACCGCTAGTGCATACGTATTCTGATAAGCCATCGGTTGCAACAAACGCATCTTGAATTGTTCATTCAATAAAGTGTTGGCTTGCTCATAGGTTTCTTCTTCATTTAATTTTTTATTTTTTAAACTGTCAGGAACCTTCACTAAACTTTCCAAAACAGTTCCTGTGAATTCAGGATAAATATCGATTTGTTGATTCTCCAAAGCACTGAACAAGAAACTTGTTTTACCAAAATTAGGTTTCAGTTCAACTTTAGTGTCTGTTTCTTCCTCAATCAATTCCTTATACATCTCGATCAATATATCTGGCTCCGCCCCAAGCTTACCAGCAATAGTGATCTTTTCTTCCTTGAATATCTCACTCTGAGCCAATGAAGCACCACCGATTCCTAACAGGATAACGATCAATGTAATCACTGTGTATCTAGGCTTTAAATGTTGCAGAAGTCGGATCAAACTACTAAAGACAATGGCTAGTAACGCTGAACTGATCGCACCAATCAACGTCAAGACAGGTGTATTACGGTCGATCCCTAATAAAATGAATGTTCCTAAACCACCAGCCCCGATCAAAGCTGCTAATGTAGCCGTACCAATGATCAACACTAAAGCTGTTCGAATACCTGAAATAATGACAGGAAGCGCAATAGGAAGTTCTACTTTGATCAGCCGCCTCATTCTAGACATACCAAATGCGCGAGCTGCCTCTTCAATTGACGGATCGATCTCACTCAGACCAATATACGTACTTTGAAAAATCGGTAATAGCGCATAGATGACCAAAGCGATCAATGCTGGCAAAGTACCGATTCCAACAAATGGAATCAACAACCCCAATAACGCCAGTGAGGGTATAGTTTGAAGAACACTTGTCGTTTGTAGTAGTACTTCAGCCATTTTTTTATGGTTGACTGACCAAATAGCAATTGGTATCGCGATCAAGATCGCAATCAACAACGCAATCAGTGATATGGATAGATGTTGAAAGGTAGCTGTCAGTAACTCACCTTTTCGCTCGTTGAGCGTTTGTATAAAATTATTCATAAGACCTTCCTTTCTAGCTATAATTCAAGTATAAACAACGAACAACAATTCCCCAACTAAATTGACCTCGTACAAAAACAGCATGGATAAATACTTTCTGCTTTCCTCAAACATTCTCATTTATGGGAAGAGAATCTGGTACAAAAAATATACATTGATCCGTACCTCTTCAAAATTTCTTCCGACTTCCTCATATTCTTTCTTTGAAGATAGTTGTTTGGAAAAAAATACGGCTCTATAAGTTATAGGACTGAAATTTCTTACAAGATGTTCTTATTCTAATAGCAAAATAAAGGCCCAGAATACTCATATCAAAATACTGAAACGATTATCTTATAGATTTGAATTCTTTGAGAACATGAAAATCAGGATTTTTTTGATCAATCAATTGATTCAAGTGAAATAACAAAAAAATCTGAGACAGAAGTTTAGTCCTTCTGTCCCAGATTTTTTGTTATGCAATTCATTGTTTTTATTATCAAAGAGTTCAGATTTCTTTATCAAAAAATTTTCAAAGCAGTTCTCCAATCTTCTTTAAACCCATTCTCTTCACAATTAAATAAATCATCGCTATGGTCAACTAATTCAGATAAATCATCTATAAACAAATTCCATTCATCTTGAATAGCTCGATCTGGAAGGAAAGAAAAAAGTTTCTTCTCTGTAAACAACATTACAAATAAATTATCTTTTTGTGAATTTTTTATACTATATTTCTTTAAATCTTCTTTAGGTAAAGATGGAAAAACTACAAACCTTTTGCTATAAAATCTTGCGTGATGCGCAGTCATATTTCTGATATATCTAGCAACCCCCACCCAACTAACAACAAATTTTCTGTATTGTTTTCCAAAAACTTTATCGATCCACATATTTTTATACTCAGGCTTCAACTGAGAGATAAACGTATCAATTTGCCCAAAAGTCAACTCCTCAATCAGAACCCACACAGGAATACAACCATTTTTTTCCCTATGATGATACTTAATATACACCTCTTTACTTCGAGTAACTGTTTCAGCAAAACTCGCTAAAATCTCTTTTCCTTGTTCTTCTTTACCATAAATATTTAAATCAAGATAAAATTCAGCCTGTTGGTATTCATCAGAATTATAGTTATTACTAATTACATTAGCAAGAGAGGTTTTTATCCACTCCTCTAGAATTCCTGAAAAATGGCTTAATTGCTTCCTTATGTATTTATCCACATTATACAAATATAAAACATTGGAAAAAGTTCTCTTATTATCCTCAACTACTAGCCTAGGGAAAACTGAGAATCTATAATAATTTGTATATTTAAAAAAGTTAAGTGCTTGCTGTTTTTCTGCAGAAGAAAATAAAACCATATGACCATAATCTTCTTTTTGAAGGATATCAATAAATTCTTGTCCTTCCTTGGGTTCTTTCATTGCCTCATCAACGTCAATACTTTTTTTAAAATAAGTATAGTCCAACTCATTATTTTTTTTAGCCATTTTTATTAAATTTTCGATATAAGCTAACTGATCATATATAAGAATACGCTTTCACCTCAATACAAAAAAAGACTCGCCGTGGTCCGCTGGTTTCCCAAGCGTGGCAAGTTCTGGTAACTCAAATTTATCAGTAAAGGCAGCAATTGTCAATATTAAGCTTAAAAAGTATTATTTTTTATTAAATATCATCCAACTTTTTCCACTAAAAAGACAGCCGAATTTTCGGCCGCTCCTTTTTTGTTCTGCTATTTCTTTTTAGTTAAATACCTAAGCTCTTCCAATCATCAACAAAATATTTTAACACTTTTTTATGTCCTTGGTGATTAGTGGTAAAGAATGACTACATCACGCATCTATAAGCATGACTATGGACATCTTAGCAAAAAATAAAAAGCTATATAACAGCTTGTAACCTAGATTTCAAGAAATTATAACAAGGATAAACTCTTAAAGAAAAATGCTATATTGTCATTTTCGGACATTCTCGTTATAAAATCTGAGAATCCAATTCTTATTGTTGCGTTTGAAGATAAGAAAGTACGAATTTCGCCTCGTATTCAAATTCAATGCAACGTGAATCTTTTTTCTTTGCGAACTTTCGATGATTGAAGTCTTCTAGCTTTCTCAGATTTTAACCATTGACATCCTTCAAGTAAGATTTTCCCAGTAAACTGGCATCAATAGCGATCTGTGAATCGACTATGCTATAATTCTGATTCAATACAAATTGTAAGAACCTTTGGGAAGACACTCTTTTAACCCTATCATCTTCTTTGACTCAACTGCCTAGTCGTTTAGTTTCGCATAGGCTGATACGGCTACCTCTTGGATTCGATTATCCAATCGATCTTAATCGCATAAATCATGATTTCTGCTTAACAATCATCATGGCAAAGATAATACCAACTAATGACATTAAACCAGCTCCAATCATAGCTGCGCTGAATCCATTGAAAAAGTCGCTAACTGTCGCCACACTGCCAACCGCATAAAAAATAATTACTGTGACTGTTACACCTACCGCACCACTAAACAGCCGAAACATATTGTAGATGCCAGATGCTTTACCAACTTCGTTTCCTTTTACCGATCCAATAGCTGATTTTTGTAAGGCGGGGCCGGCCATTGAAAGCCCCGTACCTGCTAAAACTAGAGGGAGTACAATCAGTAGGTAAGATGTTCCCGGATGAAAAGCTAATGCAATCCAAAGATATCCGATGCCTTGCAACACCAACCCAATTGTAGCGATAAATCTTTCACCAAATTTGTCAACTGCGCTACCTGCAAAAGGTGCGATGATAACCAAGGTTCCAGTCCAAGGCAATAGCTTCAATCCTAAAATAAGTGCATTTGAGTGGTTCACGACTTGAAAATATTGAGGGAGAAAGAAGACTACCCCATACATCGATGCATAAAGTAAGAATGTTGCAATATTACCACCATTAAATGATTTTGATTTAAAAAATCTCAACGGTACCATTGGTTCACTTTCGGATTTTTGCCGGAAGACAAATAAAATACCAATAATAATGCTGATCACACCAATAATGATCGTTGAAGTGGCAATCGGAACACTCTTACTTTCAGATAATGCCCAGATAATTCCAGCAGAAGCCAGTATGATTAGAATCGAATCTAGGATATTGATGCTAGAAGCATTTCGTTTTGATTCTGGTAACTTTTTCTGTGACAAATACATACCAACTATTCCAATTGGAACATTGATCCAAAATATCCACTGCCACATTAGCTTAGCAACAATAAAACCACCTAACGCTGGACCAACAGTAAGTGCTAGTCCACCAATCCCACTCCAGATTCCTAAAGCACGACCTCGTTCTTCCGATGGCAAAGCAGATGTTAAAATAGCCATCGACATTGGTGTAATGACAGAGGCACCGATTCCCTCAATTATCCGTGCAACTATCAGAAAATTAATGCTATTTGATAGTGCACACAAAATTGAACCAATCACAAATACAAGAATCCCTAGATTATAAACTTTACGATGACCAAAGCGATCACCAAGTGATACCCCCAACAGTAGCACTGCAGCAATCGTGATGTTATACGCATTTATAGCCCATTGTAATTGGCTAACCGTAATATTAAAATCATTCCTAATGGCTGTTGAAGCCGTTGTAACAATCATCGAATCCATCATCGATAAAAAAATTCCGAGGGATGTTAGTATCAATACCCACGTTGCGTTTACTTTTTTCATTTCTCTTCTCTCCTCGCCTATGACAAGTACTTTTGCACGGCATTTTTGACTTTATTTGAATTCGTAATTGGAACAACGTGTCGATCTTCTAAAATGACAACAAGTCTGACATCAACATCAAGATTATTGTTCTTCACTGTTTCAATCGTATCTTTCACCATCTCTTCACGATCAGTCTGATTTAACTCTGCCAGATTCTTAAAATGGTCTTTTTTTACCACGTTTTCTCATCTTCCGAAATCATATCTATGTCCTCCTTTTCACCTAAAAGTTAAATAGTACAAAAGTTATTGAACTATTGTACTTAAAGCTAATACTATTTTTATATACTGTCAACATATTTTAGTACTTTGAGAGAAAAAAATATGCCACAAATCTAAAAATCAGGTTTGCTACAGACTCTCGAATAAACGGCGTCCAAAAGCCAGTTTTTTCGGAAATTTCAAAAAAAAAAACGAGCAATACAAAAAACGTATTGTTCGTTTTTATCCACAATTTCTCAAACCAAAACGACTTTTGTCTCGATTTCCTCAATTATAGAGAATCTAAAAAATGGTTTACATATCTTTCGAAGGTATCGTAGTTCAGTGAGACATATTTCTCTCTTGCTTCTTTACGAGAGGAAATTAACCCAGCTTCTCTTAATAGTTTAAAGTGATAAGAGCCTGCTGACTTGCTCATTTTAACAACCTTTCCAATCTCACCACACGTAATTTCACGATCAACCTTTTTTAGATATCTGATAATTTCAATTCTTGTCGGATCAGACAAGGCTTTAAAAAGCTTCACTCGCATTTCATCTGCTTGTTGTTGATTTAGTTCAATAATCATAAAACAATTGTACTAATCATTTCCTTTTTTTTCAAGTCTTACTCATTAGTTATACTCAAATTAGTTTTATCAGCTACCGAAAAGTATCCTCTTTCTACACTCTTTTCTGAATGCTCTGCGATAACAGCAGCATAAAGACAATGCCATTGAAAAGCTTGTAGCACATCAAAATTTCTAATTATCTTAGTCAATTTCTCAGTCAAAAGAAAAATAAAAAAGAAGAAACCCTGTCTAACAAGGTTTCTCCCATTTTTTGAAACTATTCTTCTTCTTCAGCCATGAAGTTAAGTTCATTAAAGATAATTGACGATAGTTGGTATTTCACCGATTGTTGAATAAAGCCAATCTCTTTATTGATGATAATTCATCTTGATTGGTTTTCTAATCGTATTCAAAAACGTATTCAAGTTGCGTGGCGTGTTTTTGATAGGAAAACTAAATAAACTACCAAAATAAAATATATTACCGACTAATCCTTCCAACTCTTTTGAAAATCAGAGGAAAGGAATAGACTTTATAGAGATATCTCATTTAACAAATTACTATAGAATGACAGTATATGTCAGTAGGTACTATCATCGGAAACGTAGCCAAAACAGCAGGTAGAGAAGTTATTTGAGGAATCAAATTATTCTGTTTCAGCTATGAAATTATTATAAAAAAACTAATGAATCATTTTCGATTGCTATTACCTCAAAATAATGTTCTAAAAGAAATATTTTTATTTACATAGAGAGGATTTATGTTTGAAACTAGATTATTTAATTCCTTTTGTCCTGATAAAACATTCTGATAATCTAAAGATCCTTGTTTCTGCATGATTCTCATAAATTCGATATCCAAATTGACTTCATTTTCTATGTTATTTAAAAATACATATTTTACATCAGTTGAATCTAAAATAAAATCTGTAACTACAAGCATAGGATCATTAGAAAAAGTACTTATTTTAAATACTTGACTATCTCATAGCCTTACTATTTATATTGGAGTAGGGAATAATTTTAACATATTTTTCTATTTCTTTTTTCCACGAACTAAAAGGCATTGATTGTTTATCTGACGCAAAACTAACAACTTTTAAACACGTATGAGCTGTACCTGCAAAGGCTATAAACCTGTCTTTCCCTATAATTTTAAATTTTTTCCAGTTATCCTCTACCTCACCATTATCAAAAACAGCTCTACCATCACTCATAATATTCAAAAAATTCTTATTCCCCACAATCGAAACAAAACTCATAAAAATCGTCCTCTCCGAAATATAGCTCTTTTTCTATAACAAAAATGTATTATACTCAATTCCAATTGGTAATTTATTTTTTATATAACTAATAACAATAGCTATCCCTACAGGTGTTATCGTAGCGTTTAAATATCCTGATTGTCTATTTTCAAAAACACTATAAAATTTCTTAATATCTTCTTGTTGTTTTAATACTTCCAAACTTTCTTTATTTTTTATATCAACCAATCCTATATTTAACATTACTTGATCTAAGTCTCTACTCATTACACTCATGGAAATACATCCCTGCTGAACTAAATACTGCATATCTTGATTCATTAGTTCGACCTTGTCATTAACAAATAAATCAATTGCAATATTAAATATAATATTTATATAACCTTGACAAGCTAGACCTTGAAAACTAATTCTGCTTGTAATAAATATGAGAAATAATCGTTTTATTTGAGTTATTGTAAGTTTACTCGCAACAGTTATAGATTCATTCAAGACTAAATTTTTAAAATCTCGTTCATTCTCTATTGTCCTCTCAAGTAATATATCAACTAATAGACTTTCTATTTCATCATTTCCTCTGCGGGCATATCCCCTTTGAATCTCATAAATATTTGCGCGAATATCAGGATCTACTGTTTTAACTATGGATTCTGGAGAAGTCCTCTCTAATTTTTGTAAATAATCAGTTATAACTTTCTCTGCTCTTTCCTCAATTAGTGATTGAACCTCTTCTCCTAAATCTAAGAAGTTTGCACGAAATACATCCATGGAGATTTCCTTAACATCAGAATAGCTCATTCCATGATTAATTGTAATATCACCATTTGCTTGATAATTAGTAGAGCTTTCACCAGAATCTATCCTTTGTCTTTCATTTACCATTATCTTCTTCACTTTTCCTTTCATTAATAATGATATTACCATTTGCTTGATAATTATCTGAATCGCTTCCTGTTTTAATATTTTGCTTATTCTTCGATCCTATTTTACTCTTACTGAAAAAATTTAAAACGGCAACAATTATAACTCCAATACCTCCGGTACCTAAAAGTTCTTTCCAGTTGTTACTGATCCACTCAATCATTGTTCTCCCCCATTTCAAAAAATAATTAACAGTAGAGTATACCCTAACGTTACATATATCACTCATTATTATACCAGTATTTCTTCGTGACACATAAGGGTGTAACATAATAATTTTAAACGAAATGACTACAAGTAGTCATTGAAGCAAATCTTCATAAGACACCTGTAGAACATCCCTAATAGCTCTCAATTGATCTAACTTAATGTGTTGGCGGCCACCTTCGATCTTAACCAATGTTTCCCTAGTTATAGCGATTTTCTTGAGCTGTAGGTCTCTAATCAGCTCGGTTTGACCAATTCCTCTTTCTAATCGGATTCGTCTAATATTGCTACCGATTACATTTTCTCTATCATTAATTTTTTCCTCTTTCAAGAATAGCACACCTTTTGGACTAAAATTAGTCCTTTTTCTTATTAATATTAAAGATTTGGTATGCTACAATGGGACTAGTATTAGTCCACATACGATTTTAAGGAGGAATTTTTTTGAAGAAATTTGCAATCATTCTAACCTACGCTTTACTCATCGGAACTATAAGCGGGTGTACCACTTCTGACACAAGTTCTACAAGTACAGAAACTAGTACAACAACCTCAGAAAAGAATTACCCAATACATTTTTTTCCGGTTCCAGATGGATTTGAAGCTTATTATCAAGATAAAAAACTAGATGTCCCTTTATCAGAAACTGAATCTACTGAAAAGATTTTGCCAATTGAAATTGAAAGAAATCAAGACGATATTAAACTAAAAGCTGATCTTCCCTTACTGAACAGCACACAAATTGATAGACATGAAAATATCAAAGTTAATATTGAAAAAGGAGCGTTAGCACAACTTTATACTAAAAAAGTTGAACAATTTTTTGAGGCTGGTGCCAATAAAGACTTTACAAAAATAAGCGATTATTCGGATAACTTTTTTAATGAAACCCAAGATGAAATCACGAACTCAACTTTGATGGCTGAAGATATGTACAATATGACGTTAAAAAAAATAAAAGCTTACGACCATCCATTAAATCTGACACTAAATAATGGATTACTCTCTTTTGTATTAGCAGGTTACGTTGACTATGAATATTCACCAGATTATTTGGAGACACCTCTTCAACACGAGAACAATGATATTAATTTTAGATTTGTCTACGAGTCAAAAAGTAAAACATGGTTAGTTGATCAATTAAGCACTATAAACACAAGCTTCCATGAATTACCTAAACCTGAAAATGAAGCTGATATGGTCATTAAAATCTTCTAAAAAAAGAAGCGTTGAAAAAATTGGATTTTCTTCAACGCTTCTTTTATTGATTCAATTTGCAATATTACTTGAATGTATAATCTGATTTCTAAATAGTCAAAAAACTTCTTGTGGCAGATAATAGAATGAAAATAATGATTCTATATGACTATAATACGTATTCGTCAAGATAGTTCTTGTTCACTACAAACTAAAACAAGCTTCACTATACTCAAGTAGTAAACATTGGTTAGAATAGATTTACAAAAGGACACCGATGGAACTTCAAATCACTCTAAATAGATTTAGGCACACCCACTGTAGCTTATTGTTTGAAAGTGGAGCTTTAATAAAAGAAGTACAAAAACGTTTAGGTTTTAAAAATATTAAATCTACTATGAATATCTATGCTAACGTCACACCACAATTCGTTAAGAAAACTGGGAATAAAAAATTCGAGGTATTACAATATCAACGTTTCGAGGAAAGATTTAATTCTTAACAAACTGACTCTCCCAGCAGAAAGTTAGCTTTTCTTAAAGGCTCTAACAGGTGCTCAACGTTGATATAACAGTATTTATTTTTATAATGAATAATTCTGTATCTCGCTAATTTTTGACAATTGTAGTTAGTTTTAATTAAAAAGCACGGATATTTTTTTAAAATTTTTAATAACAAGTTTTTCATTGCGAGATATAATAAATACTTGATATTCTCCATTTATTATAGGTTTTATCGATCATAATATCCATGTTTGTTGTCTTGCTCAAAATAGATGTACTGATTACCTTCTTTGACAAAATAATAATGGGAATCATGGTATTGATTTAGTCCAATCTTATCATAATAACAAAACCAAACAATTGTGTATTCATTTTTCAAACAAAACTCATCGATAAAATCCTTTTTTACTAATAGTACTCTCTCTCCACCAATAAATCTTCCATCAAAACAAACACATTCATTCTTATCATTTTTCCATTTATAGTCTGAATCCATTTTCAACTGTCCAAAATCTACCAAAATTTTGCTTGGCATTAGTAAAGAAAGAGACTCATTAGTTTTATCCTCATCTAGTGAAGTATATTGATCAGCTTTTTCCCACCCATAGCAATGACTTGAATGTATATATACTTTTTTATCGTACTCACTTCTCTCTTTTTCCCAGTTAATATATGATTCATGCCAATAATATTCTCTTAAAAAAATATTGTAAGTAGTTGGTGAAGAGACATTACCAATATCATTCATGGCTTCTTGATGAAGTTTTTTTAATTCAGATTTTTTAACAAATACTGCTCTTCCCATTATTGTTAGATTTTCAGTTTTATCCTGTGTAAAACCTTGAGAACCATCCTTTTGTCTTCTATCATCATTATAAAACGACAAAGCATAGTATTCTTCAGATTCAAATTCTGTTGATATATAATAACGAAGCATTTTTACATCTATATTTTCTTTCATCCAAATATCAGTTAAATAATCGGGTAAAGAAAAATCAAATATTCTTTTTTTGGATAATGGAGGTGTTTCATCTGTTACTGATACGTCTATGTTTCGTATATACGAGTCACTAACAGTCCATTTTTTTTGATAATCCCTTTCTATATTTATTATATGGTCATTTTCGTCCAGCTCCTCTTCATATTCATATAATCCTGAAAAATCTTTATTTGTAATTGCAGAAATCCACAACTCATCCTTGTGTTTTATATATTGATTATATTCATCATCAAAAGTGACTTTAAGTTTATAAGGAATAAAATTATCTGAGATATTTGCTAATATCTCATAAAAAGCAATCCACTGATATTTTTTCCCAATTCGTTCTTCTTTATTTGAAAATCTATCAAAGTAACGACCATTCAGAGTATCAAATTCAGAAAACAACTCCGGAGAATAGCCAAGATCTAAGCATAATTTAACAACGATATTACTCAAATCTTGTATATCAAATTGTTCTTCCCAAGGAGAAAGAGCTGATTGAAAAGTGTATCTACCAAAATCGCCATACATTCCATTAGCTCTTCCAAAATTTGTCATCATTGAACGTGTGATACTGCTAAAACCAGTATGTTTTTCATATATTTTTTTTAACTCTAAAATATGTTCATCAGTCACTTCTTCGTATTCCCAAATACCTTCATATTTGGGAAATACTTTAGATAAATCTACTTTTTCGTTTAATGCATTATGATGGATAGCATAATTAATTATTTGGCGCCCATAATCCCTCGCTAACACATTGGGAATCAAATCTTCAACATCGAAAAATGAATCATAAACCTGTTTTGATACTTCTTCGATTTTCTTAGGATCATTTAAATTAATTGTTGCTCCGTATATAGCAGCCATAGCACGCTCTACAACGTATCGATCTCTTACATTTACAAAGCTCGAAATGAAAAACTTTATCAATTCTGAATCAAAATTTAATATTTTAACAATTGCAAGAGTTGCCTGATCCCTGTAATATCTATTAGTACTTGAAAGTATCCATCCTAATTGAAGTAATATTAACTCAGCATCTTTTTTATTTGTATATTCGTAAAATTCTCTATACCATTTTGTAAACTGACCAACAAAAGTTCTATAATGCTTTGATATATTCATGGTCCAAACTAAATCAATTTCTTGCTGATTTTTTTTCAATAAGAAATTGTGCAACCACCTAGAATTGATAGGAGAATTGTGATTTATTGATAACTGAAATTGAGATGTTACAAAATACATCATTAACTCATTTATCGTAGATACATCAGTTTCAATAAATTTTACCAGTTCAAATGAAATTGCACTTGAATTTCTATAAGGAAAACTATCAAAAATAATTTCAAACATTAAATAACTCATTCCTAATTTAGGAAAATATGAAAATATTTCTTTTTTTTCATGATTTGCAGTGAGAGTGGAAAGCATAATCAATACTCCATAATTATTGCGTAAGGCTAAATCATCTTTAAAATATAAAGCTAATTCTGGAACGCTTTCCAAATCTACAATTTTTTTAGTTCTTATATATTTTTGATAAATGTAATCTGCAATAAAAAAATCACTGAATTTTTCAAATTGGAAATCTAAAAAGATTTTTTCTTCGCCTGCTTCAATAACTTGTAGTAGTCCCTCATTAATTAATTCCTTAAGTAAAATACCGGGACTATCAATAGCTAGTTTATGTCCAACAGTTATTAATTTGTCGTACACGGTGTTATATTCTAGCATTGACCATTTACTTTCAATTTTTAATTCTGAAATAGACAGTATTAATTCATTTAATATACCTCTTTTAGGATCGAAGTTCATTCGGTCTTTTGCAGATAGATTCAACTCTAACTTATTTAGATAATGTTTCATAATGGTTTCTATTGAAAAATTTGAAGTAAATTGCTTTATATTTGAATCTATGAGCAACTGGCATACCATTTTTAAAAACAACGGATTATTATATTCCTCATTAAAAGAGGGTACGGTAGGATACGCCAGTTTATAGTATTGGCAAAATGCTTTAATTGAATCATTAACCGTCCCTTCCAGACCAGTATGCTTCAACTTACTAAAATTTAATTTATTAAAATCTTCTGGAAGAATAGTCATTTCATATTCAGTTCTAATAGATAAAATAATCCCTATATTTGGGTATTCTTGAATTTCTTTTATGAAGCCTATTAGACGCTCTTTCCACAAAGTTAAACCTGCGCCTTCATTTAAAGCATCTATAAAAATTATTGATCGGTTTCCAGTCTCTACGCTTTTTCTCTCAAGCTCCTCCAAAACCGACTTGAAAGAAGAATTAGTAATTCTTAAAGATTCCATAATTTGACTGACAGGATCAGCATTTTTATAAAAATAAGACCCTAAGAATAAAAAAGTTGAATGCCCTCTTTCAGTAAATTTCTTAGCATAATCAGCTAACAAATGACTTTTCCCAATTCCTGCTTTCCCCGTAACTAATAAATAAGGTTGGCCTATTAGTTCTACATTAGATGTTGCTAAAAATTCAATTAGGCCGGTTAAATTTCTGCTAAGGGGCTCAATATAATGACGTAGTATAGATTTTTCTTCATTACTCAATTCTTCAATCCAATAAACATCAGGAAGTGCCATTAATTCAAGCTTTTTTTTCAGATCAAAAAAATTTGTGGAAAAAGTTATTTCTGTTTTTATTAAATCAAGAAATTCTACAGAAATTATATTATTCAATTCACCTATTGAAGTGTATTTTTCATTATTGCTTAATCTACAATACAAGGTTGAATATCCAGTAGAAACTTGCATTCTAAGCCTGTTTATTTCTATGAGAAACTCATCTGATTTTCCTAAGCATTCTAAAGACCATTTGTTCTGAGTTTCAATGTTAAAATCAGAGGTATATCTCCCACCTAGATTGTTAATAGAACGGTTTAATGAGTGCGTCAAAAAGTCTGTAGTCAAATGTATTTCTTTTTCATAATAATCGTGAGAAAATTTCTTATCTAATAAAGAGCTGATTGTACTCAACTGCGCTTTTGAATCTAAAGACATATTGGAAAACATTTGTTTATATAAAGAATCTAATAAGTCATTAAAATAACGAAACAAAATATCTTCATTAGTAAAAATAGATCTTGAATATTTCGAGTTCTGTTCATTCATGTGACTCATTGCTCGAGTAACCAAGTTCGATATAAAAGCTTCCTTATCGGATATAACTTCTTCTGAATATCTTTCATATACATACTGATAAATTTCACATCTTGTGTTATTCTTCATCAAAAAGTCCTGAAAGCTTTTTCTATCAATTTCAGAATCTACGAATTGTGACTGAAAGGTCGAAATAGACTCAATTATTTTTTTATATTCTTTTTTCTCCAAAATACTATCAATGCATTTAGAAATTTTTCGTTCTAAAAGAATCCCCGTTACAGTTGTAGTTAACCATGATAACACCATTTTTCGTCCCCCAATACAATGTTACAAAACAAATGATATTTACTACTTTAAATAACTACTTTATTATATCAATATTTCCATGTGACATGTAACTTCAATACTTTAAATCCAATTGACTACAAGTAATTTTGAACCTGTTACTTCTTTCAGTACTTTAAGCACATTTTTTTTGAAATTTATTGGAATAATAGTATAGAAAATGAACACTGTTCTTTTTCTATACATACATTATGATGTAATCATAATAAATGCAAGCGTTTGAGGAATAATTAACCCTTCCAACACTTGCTCTAGTGCTTATTTATTTTTTATTTTGACTTAAACTAATAATTTGATTTCTAAATAGTCGAAAAACTTCTTGTGGTTGATAATAGTCTGTATCTATTTCAAATATTTCCGAAAACAATTCAAGAAACTTTTCTACAGAAATGATAATGTTACTATCTTCTTCTTGGCTATTTTTTTTTATTTCTGCTTCTAATTCAAATAAATCTAGTGACGAACTAAAATCATAAACTAAGTCATATTGAATAAAAAAATCAAGAAAAAGTTGCTCAAACTCTTCCTTATTTATCACTAATGTTTCAAACGGAACAACTTTATTTTCATCAGCCATTCTTCCAATTTCCTCACTTTCATTTTCAATTGTCCATTGTTGCGGACGTATCAGATTTTCTCTATCATTTTTCAGTGTATAGATCACTTGTAATACACAACAATGCTTTGTAAACTTATTTTTTTAGTTAGTCGTTTTTTTAAAATGTGCGTTTCATACCATGCGCTTGATATATTTTCTCCTATTTTTTAAATCGTTTATCACAACTTTTATCGTTTTTGCTTCTGAAAAAAATCTTGTTTACATCGTTACATAGTTTCCAAAAAGATACATTACTAGTAGAAACAACAAGATTAATTATACTTTCCACTGAAATGGGAAGTATATTTTAAATATTTTTTCTCCTTCAACTTACACTATAAAGTATCTTAATCACACGATATGCTAGCCACTAAATTCATTATATTTGATTCCTTTTTTAAGATAATGTAGCATCTTTTTATCCAATAAAGCAATTGTTTTTAAGGATAAATTTCTTAAGATGGTACATTTCAAAATGGCATTTGAGATATGAAACAAAAAAGAAAGAAAAGAGCATAAGGGAAAACTGATAGCACCTTCCTACAGGAAGGTTGCTAAGTTGGCTGTGCCAACTGGTTTTCTTTCAAAATCACTTCATATTTTTTTGATATCACAAAAAAATCCATTTTGGACCTATTTTCGGTCATAATATAGTACCTACTTTTGGTCATAGTTTCGTCCGTAGTTTTGGTCATAGTGACTAAGGCTTTTACGCACAAAAAAAGAGTGGCAAAATAAAGCTTGCCACTCTCTTTTCTATTCACAAAACTGGTTTAAATTTGCTTTCTTTAACACTTCATTTATATCATAGCAATTATAATGTTTACACTACATCATTCCTAATTTTAACAGTTGTTCCTCTTTATATTTTTTAAGTTCTACATTTTTTGCGTTTAATTGCTTTTCTCTTTTCATTATATTCCGCTCCAACTTTCTCTTTAATAGTGACAATAGAATTACATATTTTTGCTAAACTTCCTTAAAAAAATTGGATCTCGATTACTCAAATTTGCTTGCAGACTTTTCTAAGTGCTTTGTTTTTTCTTCATAATTATTTGATTTCATTTCCATTTTCTTCTATTGAAAATTTATTATTTTTATTAGTCGTACGCATAGAACCGATTTCATTTTTTTATCTGTTTGATTATCTAGCGTTTGAAATTTTAAGTTTTGATTGGATTCATCAATATCTTTTTACACTACTTTATTTTATTTACAAAATTTATTTTCTTGCTTACTTTGGTTATAGTTTCATTCGTCACTTCGGTGATAATTTTTTCAATATACAAATAAAAAAAGTTGAACCGATATACATTAGGTTCAACTCTTTTTTAGGTTTCATAGGGCATACTATCACTTTTAATCTGATAGATGTAAATCTCTCTTTACTTTTTTGTTACTCCATTTTTCAACAATAGCTCCCTTATATGTTGTCAATATTGGTCTACGTATTCTAGCTCTTTAACCCATTCTTTCTCTGAAGTGGAAGAGAATAGTCGCTTAATCCCCACTAATTCTTTGCCATAAATTCATGTCAAATACAATTTTTAAAAACCATTTAATTCATGGATTGTCTCTTCAATTTTTTTCTAAATAACAATATTTAAAATTGTTTTTTATCTCACGTTTCATCTTCAATTCATCTTGAATCATCAGTTCAATATAATTAGTGACCGTTATTTTTTCATTTGTTGCGTTCTTTACTGATTCACATAATTCGTCAAGTTCTAAGAAATCATGTGTACTAATCTGTAGAATTAATTGCATGAGAATCACCTCTTTATTTTTTAAGTAGACTATCGAAGAGCGGATTAGGATCATTAAGTGTATCTCGGAATAACTCATTATCTTCATAAGTGAATCTTCGTCTTGGTTTTGCTCCCTTATCATTTTCACGGATTTCACTATCAATAATTACTGTTTCATGATTTGAATTAAAGTTTTCCGCTGACTTTCTATCTTCAACGATATTGATTTTTTGTGTTTTTTCTTTCGTTTCTCCACTATCTTTTTGAATGTTCTCCCGAACATCTACTGTTTTGAATCCTTGACTACTTGTAGAACTTTGTACATTTTCTCGGACATCTACTGTTTTTGGTTGACTTGTACTGCTACTTTGCAGAATTTCTCGAACATCAATTGTCTTAGTACCTTGACCATTTGAAGAACTTTGTAAATTCTCTCTTACATCAACATTCCGTCCGACATGACCATTCAATGAACCTTGAATATTTTCTCGGACATCTACTGATCGACCACCTTGACTACTTGTAGAATTTTGTAGATTTTCTTTGACCAATTTTTCTAATCCGGTATTTGAATTTTTAGCTTCTTGGATTCTTTCTTTGGTCAATGCTTCTTTTTCGTCCATATTAGCGCCTGTACGTCCTTCTACACGTTTCCTTAACATTTCCTCACGATTCATTGCTTCAGGCGTGTATTTCGCTTCTTGTCGCTTCTGATTAATTAATTCTTCAGCAGACTTAGCTTGACCGTGCATAGCATTTTTACGTTCTTCAATATCTTGTTGAACTTTTTGCTGAATTGCACTTGCAGAATTATTATTCGATTCAGCATTATTTTTCATTGCTTCACGCATACGTTCAGAACTAGACATAATTCTATCAGCATTTTCAACCTTAGCACCATCTTTTCTATCCGAAAGACGTGTTGGCATGGAATCAGCATATTTTCCAGTTTCATCTTCTTTATTTTTAGCTAGCATAGGTTTGCTATTTTTATTAATAGCGGACACTGTACCATCATCTAAACCTTCTTTGAACTTATTCTTGGTATCATTAGCTATATCACGCATACTTTTAAATGGTTTTGTTGCTCTTTCACTAGTCATTGTAGCTCCATCTGAAGCTAAACCTGATAATCCACGTTCATGGGCATATCCCAAAACTCTTCCAGTTTTGCCAGCTTTTTTTGATAGAGTTTCGCCGAAATTCTTTTCTGGTTTTCGATCTTCTCCTTCTCCGCTGTCTGATCCATTTCCATTTCCGCTTCCTTTGGCACGATTAAATCCATTTGATCCTTTTCTAAATAGCATTGCGCCCATTCCAAAAGCAGAAGCAAGTTGCCCATAGCCTTCTTTGAGTCCAATATCAACACCAAAGTATCTCATGACTGTTCCACTGCCTTTGATTAAAACAAAAACGGCACAGATATAAGCAATTGTTTTTATAAAAATATTTGTTGAGATACCTTGTCCTGAGTTCAGAAAATTGATAAACATAGCAAACATGGATAGTCCAAATCCTTGAAAGCCTACTGTCAAATAGCACTGTAGAATATCTGATAGAACAACTTTTGAACGCTGTCCTGTTTCAATATCTGTTGCAAAAACAAGAACACCTAACACGCGTTTAAATGCAAGTTCTAGTATTGCTGTAATTATAATGAAAGCACTAAAAACATACGCTACCGCTAAAGCAATCAATCCAACTGAAATTCCCCACAGGTTCGCTTGATAGCGATAATATCCTGATTTGATACCATCAACAAAGGTTGACAAAAAATTATCTGAAAATTTAGTAGCAACAAATTCATTATCAGAATTTTCAACTAATTCATAACGCAGGTTATCAGCTGTTGGGTTCTCTTTTTCCATTTTATCAATTACATTATCTGTCAATACTTGCGTAAGATCCGTTTTCCAAAAATTTTCTTTTGTTAGATTATTCCGGTCATTCGTTTTGTTAATCATTGAATACTGATCTGTTTTATTGATATAAGCTAAATCAGTGACCCCTTGTTCAATCAGCGACCACGCCACGCCTTCGTCCGAATTTGTAATCGTAGTCGTATCATTATAAAATGTTTTAGAGAACTCTATTCCGCTGTGAATCAAAGTTGGCATTAAAAGAATCAATGAAATTGACATTACAACATTCATTCCAACAGATTTTAGATCAACCGTTCCTTTACCTGTAATCATTTTATAACCAATAATCATTATTGAAAGTATCATTAAGCCAACAACAATGGTACTTAAAACTGACTGATAGACTTTGTTCAATCCGGTACTTTCTACAAAGCTAAACGAATCTAAAACCTCGGGAATCATATTTTGTATGCCGTCGACAACAGCGAACATTGATTTTATAACTGACCAGCCTATCCAAATACCGAACTGGCTGTAAAAATTTCCGTTGTATTTTTTCAAATAATTCTGGTAAAGCGGATTAGTTAAAAACTCAGTTTGACTCTCAGTATCATCAAACCAATTGAAAATACTGCCTTCTGCAACGTTACTCGTAAAAATAATCATAGCTATGAGAACAAGAAAACTAATCGACAACCAATTAATTTTTCTCTTAATTACTTTCATTGTTACCTCCCTCAGCCCATTTTCTGAGACTCTCAGAGAGTTTCTGAGCTATTTTTCTGTCAATTATGATATGAGTTACACATTTGTCATTTTCAGATCTTAAATCGAGAACCACTGTGTTGAAGCAGATACTCTCGATTAGTTCGAGAGTATCAGTGTTTTGATCAAGACACCAAATTTGATCTATTAGACGATTTTTAATCATGTTTTTTCTCCTTCTAACCAATTATGCATAGGGATTTTAGGTAACTCTTTAATTCCGAATACATAATTGAATTGATCTGTAGTCTCTATATTTTCTAAAAGCTGATTTTTATATCTAATTTGAAGTCCATTTAGATAAAATTTTGTGTAATCGAATAGTCCTTCGTCTGTTTTCGCTTGAAAAACGCATGCTTTATGTTGTGTTATAATGCATTGAGCGTTAAGATACTGAGTATTTTCATATAAAAATTCAATGATTTTTCTGATATCTTTTATATCAACATTAACGTTTTTCAAATATTGATACACTTGCAATAATTTTCGACCATCTTCGTTATTTGCTTCATAAAGAACACTAATCTTACTGTAAATTCTCTTTATATTAATATCCTCTTCTTCCATGGTGGGAGTAGTCTTTGATGTGTTCTGTGAAGTAGTCTTTGTATACGTATATACAAATTTGTACATACCTCTACCTTTTTTTAAAGAGACATATCTCTTTTTTTTGATCCCCCTCTGACGAATTTTCGACACATACTCCTTTTTTTCGCAATCTAAAGCAGGAAAAGTAATTTCTATCAATTTATGTACATTTAAAACAATGTACATAACATTTGATAATGTAACCGCTCTCTGCTCATAGTAAATATTTCTAAAAACTCTTTTAATAATCCCCTTTTTCTCTAAGTACACAATTGCATCTTTTATAGCTCTTTCTGATAACCCTGTTTTTTTGCTTAATTGCTTATATGATTTTTGCAAAATATCTTCAATAAATTTCTTTTTATATCCAATTAACTGACCCTCATCGTTAAAAATTTTTTTGGGTCTGTACCAGTAAGTAATTTCTGCTAAGATAACTATTGCATTCAGATAGGGCTTCTCAACACCTTTTTTCGTTTTTTTTCTTAATTGACCGTACCACGAATGTGGAATTACATTTCCATCTAAATTTATTTCTCTAAGTTTGTCGACTACAACATTTCCAGAGGACAACATTTTTTCACCTGCTTTTTTGATATAATATCTATAAATAAAGTTTTCTCAGAACTTTATTGTCGAGTGTTCCCCCAGTCTGCAAACTTTCGGGAGCACTCTTTTTTAACATTTTTAATACCCTTTTCTGCATGTACACATTATATTGAATCGAATTGGATTGAAGATAAATCTCGATTTTTTTTAATCAACTTTGCTACTTCATCATCACTCATATAATCACTTCCTTTTTTCATATCAAAAGCACGCCACGCAACTTTTTTTATACTTCATATTCTTTGATAAATCTTGCTAATTCTTCTTTTCTAATAAACTGGCAATCATTGATAATACTGACTTTCAATCCTTTTTCACGTATAAATTTCTTTAATGTACTTCTGCTCACACTTAAATATTCACATGCTTCTCCCAGCCTAAAAACTTCTTTGTTAAAAGAAGTTTCAATTCTGATCTGATCTACCGCCTCTTTTGCAACATGATAAAAGTAATTTCTTAGTTCATGATCAAGATTTGGAGGTAGAATCACCTGTATTTCTTTTTGAACCATTAAAAATCTCCCCTTCGCAACTACTTGTATTTCCGACATCGTTGTTAAAAAAAATAATTTTAACTACATCATTTATTTTAAAAAGAACTTTAGATGATGGTAGCACCTTACCACTTTCAATTTCTGCATAATAACTTCTAGAAATTCCAATCAACCTAGCCATTTGGTTTTGTGTATACCCAAGGCGTTTTCTTTCTACATATAAACGTTTCAGGTACTTCTTCCTAGATTTCATTTTAGCACCAACTTTCCGTCTTGTATTTCCGACATTTTTTACACTTTTACTTTACCATGGCTATTAAATACCGTCAACAATTATTTCTTGTATTTCCGACACTTTTTATTTAATATGTATATGGAGGTGATTTTTTGGATATTGGTAGAAACATTAAAATTGCACGTAAACAAAAAAAATGACGCAAAATGATTTAGCAATCAAAGCTAGCATCTCTCGCTCTTATCTTGCCGATGTAGAAGGAAATCGATATAACCCTAGTATTGAAACTTTAGACTCCATAGCACGAGCATTAGACGTCCAAATAGGAACATTATTGAGCGATAGTTCAAAAAAGAATTTTTCAATAAAAAATGCTATATTGACCGAGACAACTGGACAATATGATATTAGATTATTTAATGGATTTCAATATGATCTCATATCTTTACAACTTAATGTCAAATACTTAGAAAACATCACTCTCTTTATTATTGAAGCATTTGAGGGTAATGAAAACCAAGTTCTTGAGTATCTTGGAACATTTTATGATGAACTATTTATTTCTAAACTTGCTTTAGAAATTGTAAATAATTTTGTTGCTCAGATTAAATTACTTTCAAATAATGAAAAGGCTATTCTTATTTGGAAAGGCCTAATATTTTCTAATGAAGCAGATTTTCAAAAAGAACTTTTTAATTTTAAAGGCAAGTATTATATTACTTAAAAAATCTTTTTCCTATCAAAAGCACGCCACGCAACTGATAGGAGGAAAAACAATGGCAACAATTAAACAATATGAAAAGAAAGACGGAACCAAAGCATGGTTGTTTCAAACTTACCTTGGAATCAATCCATTAACTGGTAAAGAAGTCCGTACTACACGTAGAAATTTTAAAACAAAAAAAGAAGCTCAAATCGAGCTTAATAGACTACTTGTAGACTTTGAAGAGAACGGACTTAAACAGGATACGAACGAGACTTTTCAAGAAATCTATGAACTTTGGTATGAAAGCTATAAAACCACTGTAAAGGAAGTCACTCAATTAAAAATTGAGATCAAGTTCAATAAATGGATTCTTCCAAAATATGGTAAATTCAGGATCAAAGAAATCACTGTAAAACACGTTCAGAAAATATTGAATCAATGGGCGAAAATGACAGATCAATATAAAGTCCTACATTCTACTGTAAGCCGTATTTTCAAATACGCAATGACTTTGGGGCTAATTACTAAAAACCCCTGTGAACTTGTAATCATGCCCAATAGAAATGTTGAAAAAAAGAAAGATACTGTCAAAATTTATTCACGGAATCAACTAGAAATTCTCTTCCAATACTTGGAATCAAAAAGAAGTACCTATAGAGCAGATTACGATAAAACGCTACTTCGCTTTCTGTTTTTTAGTGGTTGTCGAATTAGTGAGGCTTTAGCTTTGAACTGGTCAGATATTGACTTTGATTCAAACACCGTCACTATAAACAAAACCTTAAGCCAAACAAAATATGGGTACAAAATTTCAAGTCCAAAAACGAAAAATAGCTATGGTTCTCTATCTTTAGACAATAAAACCATTAATTGGCTAAAGAAATGGCAAATCAATCAAAAAAGATATATGTTAACCCTTGGTATTACTGATCCAACAATGATTTTTTGTGGAATCTACAAGGAAATCATTACTAAACACGCTATTTATTCTCGTATGATCACAATCTGCAAGAATTCTGGTATTCCATTTCTAGGAAACCATGTAACCAGACACACTCATGCTAGTATGTTGTTAGAGTCAGGAGTTTCCATGAAGGAAGTTCAAGAACGCCTTAGACACTCATCAATCAAATTAACAATGGATACTTATGCTCATCTAACTAAAGAAACCAAAGAAAAAACCGTTGAAAAGCTTGCAGAACACCTAAATTTCTAGCGGAACGTATTCAATCTCGTATTCAAAACAAAACACAAAAAAGCTGAACCCTTATCCATCAAGGGTTCAGCCGTCATTTTAAGACTATTCTTCTTCTTCAGCCATGAATGTGTTGAACACTTCTTCGATCATGTCCCATTCAGCATCTGTTTCGATTTGTTCTAGTTCGCCTTCTGTACCATCTTCATTTTCGATGTAGGCATAAGCTTGTAATTCGACATCTTCATCTTCAGATGCTCCTGCTGGATAAAGTAATACGTAGTTGCGTCCAAATTCTTCTTGGCCATCTACTGTTAATAAGATTTCGTATAATGTTTCATTTCCTTGATCATCAACTAATGTGATATGCTCATGTCCTTCGTGATCATGGTCATGTGTATGATTATTTTCTGTCATAAGATTCCCTCTTTTCATTTTATGTTAAAACCATTTTTTCCCTGAACCATCTAAATAATTTTGTAAAATCATTACAGCGGCTAACTTATCAATGACTTTTTTTCTTTTTGCTCGTGACGTGTTCGCTTGCTCAACTAACATTCGTTCAGCTTGAACAGTGGTCAAACGTTCATCTTGATAATCAACTGGCAAGGAAAACAATTCTTTGATTTTTTCTCCATAAGCGATCGAACTTTCCGCTCTTGGTCCAATTGTATTATTCATATTTTTAGGCAAGCCTACGACGAAACGATCGACTTCATATTCTTCCACTAATTCTTTCAGACGGTCAAAGCCAAACTCTTCAGCTGACTCATTGATCCGAATGATTTCTACGCCTTGAGCAGTCCACCCAAAAGGATCACTAACAGCAACTCCGACTGTTTTTGAGCCTACATCTAAGCCCATGACCCTCATAGATTTACTCCATGGTTCGTGAGATAATCTTTAACGATTACTTCCATGATCTCATCGCGCTCGTGACGGCGAATCAAATTACGTGCATCACGATAACGAGGAATGTAGGCCGGGTCTCCAGAAAGTAAGTAGCCCACAATCTGGTTGATTGGATTGTAGCCTTTTTCTTCTAAAGCCCGATAAACGATCGCTAATGTTTCGCTGACTTCTTTTTTACGACTATCATCAAAACCAAAACGTACGGTTTCATCTGTAAAACCCATGATTCTACACCTCTTTCCCAAAGGTAATCCATTTACCTTATACACCTTTATTTTACTCGAAGTAGCTCAAAACTACAAACAAATCTTCAGAAACTTATAGATAATTTGAGAATATATGCTACATTAGCATACCATAACCTTCGTTCAAATCATTTCATTTAAAGTTATTCTAAACTAAGTATACGCTAAATTTAAATAAACATAAGCTTTTTCGATTTTTCTTCAAGATTTTCACACTTTTTTCGAATATATCCGTTCAATACTGCTCTATTTTTTTGTTGCTTGACCAGTTTCATAGTTGATCGTATAACCATCTTGAACATTATAAATAAAGACATTGAATTCGATTTTTTTGTCTTCGATACTTTCTGCTTCCAGTTGTACCCCTCTTGCTACCAATTCATCCCCTTGAAAATGCGGGGTTACCCGATAACGTACATGATGATTAGTTTCTTTGATATAAGCTGCGATATCATTTTCATGTGCCAACATATAAGGTGCATTCAACGAACGTGTCCCAGTCATCAAGTTTTTGATATTATTGTTTTGGCCAGTTAACTGATAGCCAATCAAATGGCTACGATTATATAACCACTGCCCATCGCTTAGTTTTTTTTGTTTCCACCCTGTTGGATCGACATACAAAGCTTCCCGTTTTTCTTTAGGAAACAAATCTTTACCTAACATAGCGTTCGCAGCACCTACACGATTCAGACGGTCGATATTTGAATAGCTTTGCCATGTTCCTTTTGACAAGCTTAGATCTTCTTTGGAAAAATTCGGTTGGTTATTATTGATCTCGATTTCTTGATGTTTTCCATCATATTCTGGAACATCGGCTACCTTAGAGGCTTGAGGCGTTGACTCGAATATTCCAGTGATTTGTTGGACGATATCGGAATCTTTTTGTGTTGATAGACCAAGTGCACCAGCTAAAATTGCCACAATGATCCCCATAATTGCTTTTGATGATTTTTTTCCCATTTCTTTACTCCTTTACTAAAACAACTATTCTAAACTTTAACATATGTTCCCCTTTTTTAAAATAAAGAAATTTATTTAATTGACGGAATTCACCTGTTTTTATCGTTCTTTTCTATTGGTCTTCTTCACAAATAAAATACGCCACTGATCGGCTTTTTGCTTGTTGCTTATTTCTGACGACAAAAAAACGATAATCAATGTCTGATTACCGTTTTATTCATTCAAAAATTCCTATAAGCGGGTGACGGGAATCGAACCCGCGACATCAGCTTGGGAAGCTGGGATTTTACCACTAAACTACACCCGCATCTCACAAATGATAGTATACGCCTAATTTTTTTCAGACTCAAGTTTTTATTTGTTTTTATCTTTTTTCACCTGTTTGTAGTAAAATAAAGGCAATAAATGAACTAATGGAGAAGATGCTATGTCGGAAAAAGAATTGAACTTGTTACTTGATACCTGCTTATTGGCTGGAAAAATCATGATGGAAAGCAATGCTGAAATGTATAGGGTAGAAGATACGATGAGTCGGATTGCTCTTGCATCCGGCAGTTATCGCTTAGTTAGCTATGTGACACAAACCGGACTCTTCATTGGATTTGATCGAACGTCGACGATTCGTATGGAGCAGATCACGAACCGATCGATCAATTTAGAAAAGGTTGTTAAAGTGAACAATTTATCCAGAAAATATGTTGCCGGTCAGCTGACACTAGACGAATTGTACCAAGAATTACAAGAAATCGACAAAGATCGCTCTTTCTTCCCCGTCTGGCTTCAGATTGTCAGCGCAGCGATCATTAGTGGAACGATCATGGTGCTGTTTGGTGGGGAAATGCGTGATTTACCAATTACTGTGATCATTGGCGGAATTGGCTATGCAATTTATTTATACAGTTTGAAATTTTTCCGTATTAAATTCTTATCTGAGTTCCTTTCTTCCTTATTGATTGGTGTAGCCGCTATCCTTAGTACTCGAATTGGTCTTGGAATTAATCAGGATTTAATCATCATTGGTTGTGTCATGCCCCTTGTCCCTGGGGTACAAATCACGAATGCCATACGTGATCTACTTGCTGGACACTATATTTCTGGTGTTTCCAGAGGAACAGAAGCCATGATGACAGCTACGATGATTGGCTTTGCAATCGCCTTTATCTTTCAACTTTTTTATTAGGAAAGGAACATGATGATGTGGAATCTATTTATTCAATTCTTATTTAGCTTTTTAGCTACTGCAGCTTTTGCGATCATCACCAATGTTCCTAGACGAGCATTGATCTACTGTGGTCTATCCGGTGCATTCGGTTGGATGATCTATTGGACTTGTGTTGATTTTGGCGGTAGCCCCGCTTTTGGTTCATTACTGGGTTCCCTTGGCGTGGCTTTCATCAGTAACATTTTCTCTAAACGCTTAAAAATGCCTGTAACTATCTTTAATATCCCCGGCATGGTTCCATTAGTTCCGGGTGGATTAGCCTATCAGGCAGTCAGAAATCTCGTGACAAGTTCCTACCAAGAGGCAGCGAACTATACTGTCCAAGCCATTATGATTGCTGGTGCGATCGCATTAGGACTAGTTCTGTCAGAAGTCTTCAACCATAACATCCGCAATTTCAAAGTCAAGAGAGAATCAATACTGTTAAAAAGAAAAAAACGAACCAAATAATCAACAGTATGGGAAATGAAGTACGCTCTTTCTTCAATATAAAAAGAGGTCGAGACAAATCTAAAATCAGTTTTGCTACAGACTCTCGAATAAACGACTTTTGTCTCGACCTCATTTCCACTCTATCGCCTATTCTATAGTTTTTCCCAAAAATTCTTTTGGTAGTATCGAATAAGCCAAAGCACACTAGGGATGAGGAGAGCAAAAGCAATCCCATTAACGATCCAGAAAGGAAACATGAGTGTAGTAATTCCATAGATAACTAGGATGATCACACTACCAATTATCGTCCCCATCAACATCGCTACCAATCCTAGGTTTCCTGCTCCACGGGTAAAGAGTTGATTGATGTTCGTCCAATTTAATAGAAGCAGTCGATAGTCTCGGGCAAAGTAACGCAGTGATAAGATGTAAGTGCCAATTAAGTTACCTAGTAAGAAACTAAGTAAAAAAAGAAGCGGTAAGCGGAAAATCAAGCCAGCTATTATCGCAATTCCTCCTGATAGGCAACTCTGTAATAACCAACCAAAACGAAATTTTTCTTTTAAATAGCGCTTCATGGAGAGTGGCAATGAACGGATGAACAAATAATTTTCTTGGTCTAAAGAAATCAGATTACTGACAAAGGATGTTTGATTGACCGTCAAGGAAGCTAAGACGATTCCAGTGAAAAAAACTACCCCGATCAAACGAATATCAAGTGTACTTAAATTTATCCCATCCCCCACAGCAAAGGCAATAATAAAAATAATCGGCGTTATTAACGAGGATGAAATAACTTGTAAGATCAGGCTTGGCTCTTCAACTAACTGCATATTGTAGTTAAACAATAATTGTCGTAAGGTCTGATCTTTTTTGTGTTTACACTTCGCTTTTACCTCAGTTGTTGACGCAGTTAGCTGATCAGTTAGTTTTGGTACGATCAATGAGCGAATGGCAAATAACAACACGAGAACTGTTACCAAAATGATACCAAGATTGAGTAGCCCATTTGTAGAAAACGGCTGATTCATCACATGATAAAAAGGTAAAAGAAATACGAGCGGTTGCCGGTCAGCCAAGCCTACGCTAATATCAACCGTCTGATGATTCATCCACATGATTCCGACTACTGCAATGACCATCGATCCACCAAGTAGAAGACTAGTCACTGCTTTTTTATGTTTTTTGAACAATGATGTTTGCGCAAGTCCAAAGACGAGTAAACTAGCGATACAAAAAAGCAAGATAAGAAATAGCGCAAATAATAAGAATGCGAAGAAAATCGTCACTAGGAAAAAGTGTTGCGCCCGCCAACCAGTTAATAGGAATAACACAAGTAACGGGAAAACAAAGGGAGCGATAGTCATCGCTACTACTAAGATCTTCGATAGGAATAGTTGACTCTGTCTAAATGGCAAAGGTAGAAATGCTTGAAGATCGGTTCCTTCAAAAAAGATGTTATAGATAACAGAAATACTTTGTGACAATCCCAATAAGCTAAACAGTGCCACATAGTAAGTAAAAAAACCTGGCATGCGATTAAAATCAACGGCAAACATGGTAACACTATAAATCAATAAAAATGCTAAGCCAGAAAGCACAAACTGTAACATCAAATAACGTGAAAGACTTTTTCCTTTCTTTCCTTTTTCTCGAGCCTTATTAGTCATTTGCGGATTTACGTATAAAAGATTGACACGGATCAATTCGATCAGTTGTTGTTTATTCATACGTCTCACCTGCGGATTGTCTCCCCGCCATTTTCAAATAGATCGTCTCTAATGTATCCGCTGGTGATTCATTCAATAAATCTTGCACTTTTCCATGATAGATCAGCTCTCCTTTTTTCAAGATAGCAATCTTATCACACAATTGTTGCGCAGTATCTAGTACATGAGTTGAAAAAATCACGGTCTTTCCTTTTGCCGCATGCGCTTTCATCATTTCTTTCAGATCATAAGCCGCCTGGGGATCAAGTCCTTGCAGTGGTTCATCCAACACCCAGATATCTGGATCAGGCAATAAGGTTCCGATCAGGATCGTTTTTTGCCTCATTCCATGAGAAAAACTTGCGATCGTCTCTTCCTGATTTCTCCCCAGATCAAAAAGTGTAGTCAACTCAGCTAAACGTTTTTCTTTTTGTGCCGGTTCTATTTCATAAGCTGCAGCAATCAGATCCCAATACTCTCCAGCCGTCAATTGCAAAAATATGTCTGGCGAATCCGGTACATAGCCGATCTTCTTTTTTATTTCTAAACGATTTGTCGACAAATCTTTGCCATCGACCACTATTGAACCAGAAGAAGGTTCGATAATACTTACTAGACTTTTGATCGTAGTTGATTTTCCTGCACCATTATGACCTAAAAATCCAAATATTTCCCCTTGCTCAATCGTTAACGTTAACTCTTTCAAAGCTACTTTTTTCCCATAGTTCTTCGTCAAATTCCAAAATTCAATCATCTTACACCTCTTTTTTCATTTGTGATTTTTTTCTATTGTACGCTTTCATTTTGAATACGTAAATATGTAAAATACAGAGAAGGATGAAATACAACAAAAAAACATGCTGATTTTATCCCACTTATCGAAAGTGAAATCATGATCAACATGTCGCGCGTATAACAATCAGATAGTTCTAGTGAACAGGCACTCATCATCTGTATTCGGTCGATTACTGATATTGCCTCCAGTGACTGCTTTGATCAGTTCCCCCAATATGGGTTATGAAATCCGAACATATAATAAAGGAAAAGATACATATAAAAACAACTGCCTATGACTAGTAAAATACGGGCAAATAGCTTGTTTAGTTTAGGAAGGCAAGTACCTAACCCAAAGAAATACAATCCTAAAATATAAGTATAACTAATATTTTCTAGTGTCTCTTCGGTCGATCGATTGACATAGTAACTTAGAAAGATCAAGAAAAGCGTAAAGAGCAAGATAAATGAAAAAGTTTTCGAAAATTTGATTTTCTTCATGGATAATTTCCTCTTTCATTATTTTTCAGACATACGTTGATGCTCTATCGGAAATACGGAAAAATTCAAATCACAAACAGTCAAATCACAAACAGTTGTTCAAAGTGACCTTTTCTAGCGCTTCTTTCCCCCAATGATAGAAAAATTTTTTATTGATTTTGTCTATACGGTACGATACTAACATATATGTAATCGATATCAATCAGTAAAAAGTGCAACTCTCACTTTTACTTAGATCAGCGAAAAAATGATCCATACAAAAAAACTTGTGACGAAAAGAACTTGGGACAAATCTAAAAATCAGGGTTGCTACAGACACTCGAATAAACGGCATCCAAAAGTCAGTTTTTTGGAAATGTCAAAAAAAAAAGAACATGGGACAAAAGTAAGAAACACTTTTATCACATTCTTTAAAAACAGATAAACGGTGGGAGCAGAAGCAACTCCTTCTTAAATAAGCCGAAATTCACAAAAATTTGAAAAGCAATTTTCGTTAGTCTCTTCTTATTTCTCGGAGTTAAACACTTCTGCCCCAGCCTCGTTTTTCTCTCCAATTTCTCAAACCAAAACGACTTTTGTCTCGACCTCTTTTCGTCACAAAGTCTTCTTTACACTTTCATTAAAATGATCGGTAGACATATTGATTTTTTGGTGCAGCGACCTTGGTTGCTTTGCTTACTTCAACCGAAGGGATTTCTCGCTTGAAAGGTTCATAATAATCGGATTGGATCGTTCCTTCGACTTTGTACCACTCATCGTTTTTGATTGATGTCCCATCGGGCATGTGTGTGAGTAGTCCAAAAACTCCTGAATCGGCGACACAGTGAATGATGCCGAAACGAAATAAAAAGCTGTCTTCCTGTTCCCCGTTTGGCGTTTGATACACAAAGCCTTCATAGGATATTTTTTTACCAATGAATTCGCTTGGATAATTATAAATCAATTCCATGATTTCTAAGTAATTCTCATCAGTGATGGTGATTTTTTCTTTGTCACCATATTTTGCTTTCAACTGATTCATCTGATCCAAGTAATCTGATTTATTGAAATAAATGCTGGTATCTGGTTTCAAATATTGTGTCTGCATTTCTGGATCGCCAACTGATTCTTTGCTTACTGGAAAATTGAACCCTTTTGCTTCAACAATCGTCGTATCCAAACTAACTGTTGGAAAAAGCGTGCCGACAATGATAGGCAAAGCCAGTAAAACATAAGCAATCCCACGTTGCCAAGAAGTCGATAGACCATGGTCACGTTCTTCATGATGATGCTCGTCATGGTGATGCTCGTCATGATCCCTTTTGGCTGAATCACTTTTGACCCAAACGTATAATTGGACAAGCGCAAGTAATGCAGACAAAATCATCGAAAGGATCGCTAAGTAACGATAATGTACATTGATGTACTGATCTAACTTACCTGATACTTGCAGGTACATCATCAATTCAAAATAACCGGATAGTATCAAAAATCGTAACATGTTTTCCCTCCTAGATGAATAATGTAAAGCCAATCACACTGATGGCGATCAAAGCAATCAGCGAGACAATGAAACGACCATTGAAGTAACGTTTCATCATCAACAGGTTTTTGATGTCAACCATTGGACCAAATACTAAAAATGCCACAACTGGTGCGGTCCCAAATAGGCTTAGTAAGGATGAACCAATGAAGGCATCTGCTTCTGAACAGAGGGACATTGTAAAAGCAAGTATCAGCATAATGACGATCGCCAAGATTTTTGTCGATCCAAGGGTCAACATCACTCGCGTTGGTAAATAGGTTTGCATTCCAGCAGCGATCAGCCCACCGATAATCAAATACCGGCCTGTGTCAAAAAACTCATCGATGCTATGAGTCAAAACGTGTCCTGTTTGCTGTCCGAATCGTTTCACTTTATTTGTCTTTATTCCAGCGATTTCATGATGATGGTGCGTGGATGTTTCAATTTTTTGGCTTATCTTCTCTTTTAATACAGATTCCTTTTGAAAATAGGCTAACCAAATACCTATGATGAGTGCTACAACAAAACTACCAAGCATCCGCCAACCTGCCATTACCCATGAGTTACCGAAAGCGATAAAAGTAGAAAAAATCACGATCGGATTGATGATCGGCGCAGTAAGCATAAATGCGAAAGCAGTATGTACAGGAACGCCTTTTTTTACAAATTGATGAACGATGGGAACGATACCACACTCACAGGAAGGAAAGAAAAATCCTAAGATCGAGCCAGTTAAAATCGATAAAAACCGATTTTTAGGTAGCCAGCGCTTCACTCTTTCTGGTGTTAAAAAAACTTGGAGGGCCCCAGAGATGAGACAACCCAATAATACAAATGGTAGTGCTTCGATCACGATCGATAAAAAGATCGTGCTCATCTGCAAAACCGAATTTGGTAAAAAAGAAAACATGATTTCTCCCCTTACTTTAAGCTACATTTGCCAAAATAATATACGCTTTCCACTAAAAAAAAACAAGAGAAGTTGTTATAATTTACACAACTCTTATTTTTTTGTTTTTATCTAAAAAGCAATTCAATTGACATATTCCGTAATTCTGTTTAAATAAGAACAGTATTTTCTTCGTAGCTTTCTTATTACTGGTTAATTTAATAACTTGCTGATTGCTACCAGAAAGGAATGATCCTATGAAAAAAACAACTGATCTATCTGAAGTCCAAGCCGCACTCACTCAAGCAGAAACTGTCGCTGTTTACTTATCGATGCCAAATTGCAGTGTTTGTCAGGCTGTAAAGCCTCGCTTTGAAGAATTATTGTCCCACTACGCATTTCCAAGTTTTCACTTGGATGCTGTAGAAACACCAGAAGTGGCTAGTACGTTCCAAGTATTGACTGCTCCAGTTATTTTGATTTTTCATGAGCAAAAGGAGATCGAACGTCAAGCGCGCTTCATAGATTTTCATGGTTTGACACGCCTGTTTGAACAATTGGATACGGCGAGTCAACTGAGTTATGAGGACTTATTTAAGTAAATGTCATAAAAAGAGCGTTCCAGAGTTAGCTGCAACTCTTGGAACGCTCTTTTTAGGCTCTATACTTTTTGAGGCTGGGACAGAAGTGTTTAACTCCGAGAAATAAGAAGAAATTAAGGAAAATTGCTTTTCAAATTTTTGTTAATTTCGGCTTATTTCCGAAGGAGTTGCTTCTGCTCCCACCGTTTATTTGTTTTTAAAGTATGAGACAAAAGTGTTTCTTACTTTTGTCCCACGCTCATCTGGCAATGAGCCATCATTTATTGAAGAGATCATTACGATTTCCAGTTTATTCCTCGTCTAATTCATGAAATTGGCGATAGACTTCTTGCTTTTTTAATCCGTTTTGTACGGCTACGGCTTTGATTGCTTCATTGGTTTTTTTGCCTTCTGCAATCAATTGTTCCACTTGCTCTTTTAATGAACCGACAATCTTGATTGTTTCTTCCTGAATCCCTGTACTTCCTTCTACGAGAAGACAACATTCCCCTTTGATTGGTTGGTCCTCAATATACGAAAGTAATTCTTCGATGGTTCCCCGCAAGTACTCTTCATGGATTTTCGTCAGTTCTCGACATAATACGACCTGACGATTTCCTAAAACAGTTAACATATTTTTTAAAGTCCCACTGATTCGATAAGGGGATTCATAAAAAATCAGTGTTGCCGTATGATTCTTTAATTTTTCTAATGTATTTTCTTGCTCTTTCTTCTTTCTTCCTAAAAATCCATAAAATAGGAATGGTTGTGGCAGCAGGCCAGAAGCAATCAGCGCTGTCATGCCGGCCGTTGCGCCTGGTAAGGAAACAACAGGAATACCTTCTTCGATACAAGCAACTACCAATTCGTGCCCTGGATCGCTGATCGAAGGCATGCCAGCATCACTGACTTGAGCAATCGACTGACCGTTTTTCAATACTTCCAGAAATTGAGGAATACGCTCTTTATAGTTGTGTTCATGCAAACTTTTTTGAGGCGTATGGATTTCAAAATGATTCAATAATTTTTGCGTATTTCGTGTATCTTCACTTGCAATCAATGCAACTTCTTGCAACATCCGAACACTTCGATAAGTCATATCTTCCAAATTTCCTATTGGCGTAGGTACTAAGTAAAGTGTTCCTGTTGTGTGATTTCCTTTAAAACTTTTTTGGTTGAACATTTTTTTATCTCCTATAAAAAAACTGGAGCAGGATTTTCTACTCCAGTCTATTATTTACTTTGATCAGCGTCCGCTCTCACGGTAGATGACTTCTAAACAAAAGGCACAAGGTTCATCATTTTCTCTTCTTGAACCATAAAGATCATAACAGACATGGAAGCCTTCTTCATAAATCTTTTCTAAATTCATACGTGATTTTGAAAGTTCTTGTTTCACATTTTCTGCTGGTGCTTGTGCTGCTTGGTTCAATTCGCGCAAATGTTCTCTTAAACGCTGATTTTCCATCTCTAGCGTTGTATTTTTTTCAACGATTTCATGTAAGGCTTGTTTCATCTCGACCAATTCAGTCAAAGTATTTCTAAGCTCTGATTCTAATTGATTCAAGCCGTCATATAATGATCGTTTATCCATTCATCTCACCTACTTTGATGAAACTTTTTAATTCGTCCCATTCATATTCAACAGGATTTTCCCTTCCAACTAATCGTATGCTTACAAGACGATTAAGAAGGTTCAATCCAACGACTTTCCCTTTACCATCAGGCGTATCTACTACGTTTCCAAAGTCAGGGAGTTCTTTTTTTGTTCGTTCATATTCTTCGCTCTCATACTGCAGACAACACATCAAACGTCCGCATAATCCAGAGATTTTTGTTGGGTTCAATGACAACCCCTGATCTTTTGCCATCTTGATCGAAACAGGAACAAAATCTCCTAAAAATGAGGCACAGCACAACGGACGACCACAGGGACCAATCCCACCGATCAATTTCGATTCATCTCGCACACCGATTTGCTGAAGTTCGATTCGCGTGCGAAATACTCCAGCTAGATCTTTGACTAACTCACGAAAATCAATACGTCCGTCTGCTGTAAATGAAAAAATCAGTTTGCTGCGATCCAATGTATATTCTACACGTACGATCTTCATCGCAAGTTGATGTTTTTCTATTTTATCTTTGGCGATTTTGAACGCACGTTTCGCATCTTCTCTATTTTTGTTATCTTTCTTCAGCTCGTTTTCTGTTGCTTTATGCAAAATGGGACTAACTTTATCTGGCAAGTCCTCTGGATCCATTTCTATTTTGGGAACGGCAACAGTTGCGATATGTAAGGTTTTCTGAGATTCAACCAAAACCTTTTCTTGATAATAATACGTTGAATCACCAGGTGAAAAATAATAGATATGACCTGCATCTCTATAACGGACACCTACTACTTCGACCATTTCCTTCCCCCTTGATCCTTCTTTTGCTACTTTTTAGTTGATCGTTCGTAGCACCAATTGTTCTGCTACTGCTTGAAAGCTGACATTGCTTCTCAGTTTTTGTTCTGCAAATAATATACGCTCGATCGTCTGATTGATTTTTTTTACTTGCATGATTTTGTCTTTCTCTAAGGCTTGCTTTAATGCCTCTTGATAATAAAATAGTAAGATCGATAAAGCCGTAAACTGCTGTGATTTTTCTTTAAATAACTTTATCAGCTTTTTTTGCACATAGATGAATGCTTGTGTATCATTGCTTTGCATGTACACAAACCACTGCTGAATCGAATCCTTAGCATCATTAAACCATTCATTCTGCGATATTTCAACTGCTTTTGTGAAACTGTTGGTTAAGAATGCCAAAAGTTTTGCTTTTTCCACAGGTATCCCTGCTTCTTGCAGTTTGTAGATCAATACCTCTTTAGACAATTCTTGAAAATGGAGGATTTGGCACCTTGATTGGATAGTTGGTAAGATTCTCCCGACTGAATCTGTTTCGAGGATCGCCAAAAATTCTCCTGGTGGTTCTTCTAGAAATTTCAATAAACTATTGGCTGCACTGCTATTCATCTTTTCAGCTTCTTTGACAAGAAAAACTTTCTTGCGTGACTCATAACCACTTCGACTAAATTCTGTTTGCAACCGTCTGATTTGATCCACTTTGATGGTTTGACCTTCTGGTTCGATCGTTAACACATCAGGATGTTCCTGATTTTGGATTCGCTGGCAGTTATTACATGTGCCACAAGGAAGTCCGTTTTTCATCTCTGTACAAAAAAGATGTTGTGCTAACCAAATCCCCATCTCGTGTTTTCCCGTACCTTTTTCTCCTTCAAAAAGATAAGCATGAGCGAGTCGCCCATGCCCAAAGCTACGTTGAAGCTGTTGATACACGATAGGTTGCATTTGATCTAGAGTAAATTCTTGATCCATAGCTCCTCCTAAAATTGGTGAAATCCTTCAACTGGTAATACAAAGACAGTTGCTCCGCCTACTTCAACTTCTACTGGATAAGGAACGCCACCATCCATAGAGATGTCTAAAGTGACTGGGGTCGACACAAACTGTTTTCTGGATTCGCAAGTTTTTTTGATGATCTCTAACGCATCTTCCACACGGTCATCTTCGATCCCTACGATGAATGTACTATTTCCTGCTTTCAAAAAACCACCTGTTGAAGATAGTTTTGTCGCACGAATATTGGCATCGATCAGTTCATTTGATAAACGGTTGCTGTCTTTGTCTTGAATAATAGCTAAAATGATTTTCATATACAGTCACCTTCCTAATTTTCAAAAAATTGTGGATATTGTTCAATAATCGCTCTATAACTAGTTTGCAAAACATCTTCAAAACTCTTTCTTGCATCGATCTTATGGATGCGTTCAGGATTTTCCTCTGCCAACTTCAAATATGCATGACGCACACGTTGATGAAATTCAAGCCCTTCAGAATCTAAGCGATCGATCTGATTGTGACGATGTTCTTCAATGCGACGCAACCCAGTGTCTGAATCAACATCAAGATAAAGGGTAAAATCTGGTGTCGTACCTTCTGTAGCAAACTCATTCAGTCGAGCAATCTCAGAAATACCGATCCGTCTACCAGCCCCTTGATAGGCTAGTGAGCTGTCCACAAAGCGATCGCATAAGACGATATATCCTTTCGATAGCGCTGGTAGGACTTTTTCGACTAGATGTTGTCTTCTAGCTGCTGCGTAAAGCAATGCTTCTGTCCGCTCATCCATTCGATCGTTTTTTGGATCGAGAATCACTGAGCGGATCTCTTCCGCAATCGGGATACCTCCTGGCTCTCTTGTTTGAATGATCGTTGTTTTTGCTACTTTTTTCAAAAGAGGGAATAGTTCGTTTAAAACACTTGTTTTACCTGCACCATCTGGCCCCTCGATCGTGATAAATAGTCCGTTCACATTTTTGCCCCCATCTCGTGTTCCTTCTCTATTGTAGCTGAAAAATTTAGTTTATAACAATTTATAACTCGCGTCTGCCTTCGACAGCTTTCAAAAGCGTTACTTCATCGGCATATTCAATATCTGAACCAACGGACAAGCCATGTGCTAGACGTGTCACTTTGATGCCAGCTGGTTTGATCAATCGGGAAAGATACATCGCCGTTGCCTCACCTTCTGTCGTAGCATTTGTCGCAATGATCACTTCTTGGACCTGTGCATCATGTAGTCGTTCAAGAAGGGAAGAAATATTGATGTCTTCTGGTCCAGTTCCTTCCATTGGGGAAAGCACGCCATGTAGCACGTGGTAAAGACCATGATATTCACGCATTTTTTCTAGAGCCATGACATCCTTAGGCTCTTCTACCACCAAAATGACTCCTCGATCTCGTGAAGGGTCTTTACAGATCTCACATGGATCTTCTTCGGTGATATTTCCACAAATACTACAAAAATGAAGATCACGTTTTACACTTAGCAAAGATTTGGCAAATTCGTTGACCACTTCATCCTTCATATCGATCGTATAAAAAGCTAATCTCGTTGCTGTTTTTTGACCGATACCTGGAAGTCTCATATAACTGTCGATCAACTTTGCGATTGGTTCTGGATATTGCATCGTTCATTACCCCTTTAGGAAAAATTAGAAGGGTAGGCCCTTTGTGTATTTTCCCATTGTTTTTTCAGTTTCTACGTCGATTTTTGCAAGTGCATCATTCACTGCCATGATCACTAAATCTTGTAACATTTCTGTATCTTCCGGATCAACGACACCTTCGTTGATTTGTAGATCTTTCATGCGGCGGTTACCAGTAAAAACGACTTTGACTAAATCATTCGTAGCTGCTCCAGTAAATTCTGTTTCATTCAATTTATCCTGTGCCTGTACCATTTCTTTTTGCATTTTTTGTACTTGTTTCATCATACCTTGCATGTTGCCCATTCCGCGCATCATAATATCATTCTCCTTTAGTTCATTTACTTGCTATTCATTCTATAATCACTTGTTAATCATCGACGATAGTCACAATGTCAGATCCAAATATCTCTTCTGCTTTTGTAACGATCGTTTCTTCTTGCGGTTCATTTTGAGGAATCAATTCGATTTCTTGTGCTTCATCTTCTGGCGCAAATGAATCTTCTGTGCCACTGTCTTTCGCTTGGATCAAATAATCTTTACGGATCAGAGGCCAGCTTTCTCGGGTGATATAAACTGGCTCTGGTACATAATCTTGAATCATCCGACTAAGGTTGTTATGGATCGAAAGCTTTAGTTCTTCATCATTCGCTGCTCGTTGACAGACGATCTCATAGTCAAAAGCAATCACTAAGCCATTGGGACTAGCCGCAACAGGTTCACTTGCTTTTAGCATCGCTCGTTGAGTCACAGATAGGCTCATTAGCAGATCGTCCCAGACTTCTTTGACATTATTCAAATGTTTTCTTGTTGCTTCTTTTAATACTTTATAAACACGTTCAGTTGGTACGCGATACGTACTTGCTTGCTTTTTCTGAACAGGTGCGTGCGTTTGCTTGGCAGGTGCTTGATTGGCACCTCCATTGGTCTTGATAGCACTGATTTCTTTTTTTAGTTCACTGATTTCTTTTTGCAACTGCTTCACAAGCTGATCATCTACTCCGCTTTCTTGGCTTGTACCATTGCTAGGAGCCTGTGCTAATTTGACTGTCGCTACTTCTAAATAGATCGTTGCACTGTTCGTAAAACGAATCTCATTTTGTGTGTCACTCAATATGCGGATCATTTGGAATAAGCGATCAGCTGTGACTTCTTTAGATAGTGCCACAAAAGGCTCTCTGATAGATGTCGTTTGTTCTGCTAAAAGGTTCGGTGCTTGTTGGAACATCAATAGATCCCGACAGTATTGTAAAAGATCCTCTAAGAAACGGCGAGATTCCTTCCCGGCTGCCAAAATATTGGTCAGCGCCTCTAATGCCTTAGGAACATCTTTATTCACACACGCGCTTAGATACTCATCCATCATCTCATTTGTCAGACTTCCGGTCACCTGCATCGCATCATCCAAAGTAACGGTCCCATCACTGAATGAGATTGCTTGATCCATGATACTCAAAGCATCACGCATCCCGCCTTCTGCAGCTCTTGCAATCACGCCCAGTGCTGGTTCTTCATACATGATATTTGATTGGTCTAAAATAAATTTCAGATGTTCAATGATATCTGCTGCGGTGATCCGCTTGAAATCAAATCGTTGTGTTCTTGAAATGATTGTTGCAGGAATCTTGTGCGGTTCAGTGGTTGCTAAAATAAAAATAACATTTTCTTTTGGTTCTTCTAATGTTTTAAGTAAGGCATTGAATGCTCCGGTAGAAAGCATATGGACTTCGTCTATGATATAGATTTTGTACGCTGCTTTAGTAGGTGCATAATTGGCTCGATCTCGGATAAAGCGGATTTCTTCTACCCCATTGTTGCTTGCTGCATCGATTTCAATGACATCTTCTTGCGTTCCTGCAGTGATTGATTGACACATTTCACATTGGTTGCAGGGTTCACCATCTTTACTATTTGGGCAGTTGATTGCTTTTGCAAAAATTTTAGCTGCACTCGTTTTACCAGTTCCCCGTGGTCCTGTAAACAGATAAGCATGAGAAGTTTTGTGGGAAACGATAGCATTCTTCAAGGTCTGGGTAACTGCTTTTTGTCCAACGATATCGTCAAAACGTTGGGAACGCCAGACGCGATAAAGTGCTTGATATGCCATGAGGATCCCCCTTTTTTTAAAAATTCACTATCTTTTATTATACGTGATTTTAGAAAAAAAAACTACTATAGTTCTCGTATAGTTTCTGCTTTTTTTATCGTTGCTCGTTCATTAACTACTTCCACATAAGAGTGCTTTTTCCCTATAAATTCTTTCGTTCGAAGTCTCATTCTACATCTTTCGACCGAGCGCTTTTCATTTCCCCTATGGTATAATGAAATCATCAATCTATTACAAAAACACTTTCATTAGGGAGGAATTTTTTATGGGTCTTATCAAAGCAGCAACAAGCATGATCGGCGGCGGATTAGCAGATCAGTGGGTCGAGGTCATTGAACCTGATGATATGAGCGACACCACCGTCATGACAAAGGGCGTAAAAGTACGAAAAGATGACAAACGTGGGTCAAACCGAAAAGGCACAGAAGATGTTCTGACAGATGGTTCAGTGGTCCATGTCTATCCAAATATGATGATGCTTCTCGTAGATGGTGGAAAAATCATCGATTATACTGCTGAAGAAGGCTACTATACGATCAAAAATGATTCTGCTCCCTCAATGTTCAATGGTTCATTGAAAAGCGCGATTGCAGAAACTTTCGACCGTTTCAAATTTGGCGGTGTCACACCTCAGAAACAACAGGTTTTCTATATCAATCTGCAAGAAATAAAAGGAATCAAGTTTGGGACAAGTTCACCACTCAATTACTTTGATAATTTTTATAACGCTGAATTGTTTTTACGTGCGCATGGTACGTATTCGATCCATATCACTGATCCGATCTTATTCTATACCAATGCTATCCCTAAAAACAAAACACAAGTGGATATCTCGGATATCAACGAACAGTATTTAGCAGAATTTTTAACCGCTTTACAATCTGCAATCAACCAAATGTCTGCAGATGGTCAACGTATCTCTTACGTTCCTTCTAAAAGTCTAGAATTAAGTAAATATATGGGAAATGTCTTAGATGACTCATGGAACGAACTACGTGGAATGGAAATCGTTTCTGTTGCGGTCGCAAGCATTTCTTATACAGATGACTCTGTCAAATTGATCAATATGAGAAACGAAGGCGCTATGTTAGGCGATCCTAGCGTCCGAGAAGGTTACGTCCAAGGATCAATCGCTCGTGGAATGGAAGCTGCTGGTAAAAATGATGCTGGTGCTATGACTGGTTTTATGGGCATGGGTATGGGCATGAATGCAAATGGCACGTACCTTTCACAAGCTGCACAAAATAATCAAGAACAGATCAACCAACAACAAGCAGAAAAACAAAATCAACAAGCAGCTCAAGGCAACGAAAACACTTGGACTTGTCCTGTCTGCAGCACAGAAAATACAGGTAAATTCTGCTCGAACTGTGGTACAGCAAAACCTGTCGCAAACGTCCAACCGAAATTACAAATGAAATGTAGTGAATGTCATGAAATCGTGGATCTTTCAAATGGTATCCCTAAGTTTTGTCCAAATTGCGGAAAACCATTCAAAGGTATCCCACTTGATTAAGTATTAGAAAGGTGTGGCGCGGATGGATGTTCTTACGCATAAATGTCCCAACTGTGGTGGTCCCTTAACATTTGACCCCAATGATCAAAAATTCCATTGTGATTACTGTCTAAATATCTATACGGAAGAAGAAGTTAGTCAATACGAACAAGAACAAAAAGAAGCTCGCGGTGCCCAAACGCAGCAAACTTCTGCTGAGGAAAACGGAGCCGATCAATTTACCTTTACTGCCGAAGAACAACTAGATCAGATGGACGATGCAGAGAAAAAAGCATTCGCAGAAGCTGGTGGACTATCTGATTCTGCAGATGATGCAACACCAAATGGAACGATGGAAAATGAGGATAATGAGGCAACAATGGAATTGTTTCTTTGTCCAAGCTGTGGTGCAGAAATCGTGACAGATGCAACGACTGCAGCAACTTATTGCTATTATTGTCATAATCCGGTCGTTTTGTCCGGACGACTGAGTGGTAAATTTTTACCGAATAAAGTTCTACCCTTTGCTGTAGAAAAAGAAGAAGCCATCACTAAATTCTTAGCATGGACAAAGAAAAAATGGTTTGTTCCCAAAGCGTTTTTTAACAAAGACCAAATAGATAAATTAACAGGAGTCTACTTTCCTTATTGGGCAACTGATGCTACCGTAGATGGTTCTCTGCAAGCAAATGGAACTGTTATCCGTATCTGGCGTGTCGGTGATATCGAATATACGGAAACCAAACAGTTTGCTGTACACAGAGAAGGTTCTCTCTCTTTTAAAGAGTTGGTAAAAAATGCCTTATCAAAAAATACCCAACAAAAAATGGTAGAAACTGTTCAACCATTTCCTTTAGAGAAAGCCATCGACTTTAAAAGTCAGTATTTGGCTGGCTTCCAAGCTGAAAAACGTGATATTGACTATCAAGCAATCAAATCGCAAGTCCAATCTGAGCTTCAAGACTATTCAGAAAAACTGCTACGAGATACTGCAAGTGGCTATACGACACTAACGAACGTCCATGCCTCTGCGGATATCACAAGCGAGAAAAATGAGTATGTTCTTCTCCCCGTATGGCTAGTTACCTACCGTAGCAGCGATAGCAATAAAAAAGTTTACTACTATGCGATGAATGGACAAACAGGTAAAGTCAGTGGTGTTTTACCCATCAGTCACAAAAAACTCGGTCTGACAGCCTTTGGAATCTTTGCCGTCTTAGCAATCCTCTTTATGATTGGAGGGTACCTAATATGAGCAAAAAAATCCTCCTATTTTTCTTGACGGCTATCGGCTTGTTCTGGACCTCTTCTGTTCAAGCTGCCACACCGCCGATCAACGATGAAGCTGGCCTGTTCACTCAAGAACAGATCCAATCCTTGGAAAAACAGGTTCAGCCTCTAAATGAAAAAATCAAGGGGCAAGTCTTAATTGTGACGACAACTTCGAATTCCGAAGAACCACGTGATTTTGCTGATGATTATCTAAGAAATGCAGTTGGCAACGACAATAACGGCTCCGTCTTATTACTAGATATGGGTCAACGTGAAATCTATATCTCTACTTCAGGGAATATGATCGACTATCTAGATGATAATCGAATTGATGCGATTCTTGACGACGTCTACGATCAAATGTCAAATGACGCATATTACGAAGCGGCGCAAGCTTATCTGACAAAGGCAAGTGAATATGTCGCAGATGGCGTACCAGGCGGTCATTATCGCGTGGATGAAGAAACAGGTAAAATCACTCGCTATAAAGTCCTAACACCTGTTGAAATAGTAATTTCGATTGTCCTTGCTTTGGTTTTAAGCTTAGTCTTCTACTTTGTGACAGTTTCAAGGTATCAGTTGAAATCTGGTACGTATAAATACCCGTTCCGTGAAAAATCAACAATAAAATTAACGGACAAAACGGATCGCTTAACGAACTCATTCGTCACTACCCGCCGTATCCCAAAAAGTCCCCCACCTGGCAGTGGCGGAGGCGGAAGCACCACCCATTCAAGTGGTGGCGGCACCTTTGGCGGAGGCGGTCGAAGCTTCTAACAGTGATCATCTTTTCAACGAAACTATTCTATCGTAGAATCATAACCACCCATTCGCACGGGTGGTTTTTTCTACGACTGAATACCTCTTTTACCGGTCTAATCCTGAAAGGTTGACTGAATCGGTCCTCTTTGGTGCTGTATTTACTCACTGTTTCTCAAAGAATCTCTAAGCGCTTTTGCCGTTTTTTTCTCTTGTAAATGGATCAAACTCTTCAAATTCTGTAAGCTGATCTACTACCTATCTTTTCTTAATTGATTACGAATCATACAAAAAAACTGAGTCAGAATTTTGTTCATTCTGTCCCAGATTTCATTTTATACAAGTCTTCAATCCTTATTGACAAAGAGCCAATCAAATCCGTTTCATCAATGCTTTATTTGCTTTAAGTCGGGACTGGTGATACTGTTCTGGTGCTAAATGGACAAGTTCTTTAATCAAAGCATCGATCACATACAGTTGATTGATTGCTGCGGTAAAAGAACCGGCATCAGATGAATATTCCTTTGCCGAAGCAATCAGAGCCACTTGACTGATTTGAGCGACTGTTGAGCCCATGTAATTGGTGATTGCAATCGCCTGACAGCCCTGGGATTGTGCTAACTCGATATTCGCAATTACTTCAGGGGTGTTTCCAGAGGTACTGATTGCAAAACATACTTCACCAGGTATCATATATGCTGCATTGATACTTTGGAGCTGCCCATCTTGAATGAATTCTACATGTTTCCCCAAACGTTTCAACCGATTTGCTAATTCCGCACCAACCAAGCCAGAACTCCCCACTGCAAAAATCACAATCCGATTCGTGTTATGAATCAGGCGAGCAGCCCCAGTTAAGTCAGCTTTTTGGATAAATTCTCGGGTTTCTTGCAAACTTTGTTGATACTGATCATAAATTAAATCGGCATCTGTTTTCTCCTCAGCATCACTTGCTCGGACAATTGCAGCTTGACTCTTAGCTAACTCTAATTTCAGATCTTGATAACCGGAGAAACCAATCTTTCTAGAAAAGCGAATAATCGTACTCTCCCCAACCCCAGCCATCAACGAAAGTTCATTGATGGATAATTTAGGAATTTCATCTGGACTACTTAAAATAAGTTGTGCCACTTTTTTTTCAGATTTACTCAAAGACGGAAAATAACTGCTGATTGTAGGCAGTAAATCCATACCATCCCCTCCTATCGTTTCTTCCATTATAGATTTGATAGCGCTAAAAGAAAAGGACCGAGTGTAGTGCCATGCTGAAATTTGATTTGAAAACAAACCGAATACAGCAACTAAAATAAACGAGGATTCCAAAGAAATACCCGAATAATCTAGATATTACTCTGTAGTCCAAGTGATCAGAAATCACAACTCTACGACTTTTGAGCGTTTTAGTCTAAATTTATTCGGGTCCTATTAGATTATTTTTTAGTTCTATTCTTTTTCTTAAAGAAGGATTGATTAACTTTTTTCTCGATTGGTTAGATAAACAAAGGGTAGGTAGATAACAACTCCTAAAGCTAACAGAATAACTTGTAAAACTGAAGCCTTCCAATCGCCATTAGTAGCTAAGTACCCAGAAAGGATTGGTGGTGTCGTCCATGGTATCAAAGCTGACGTTTTCGCGATCAAGCCGACACTCGTTGCTACATAAGCAATAGTCGTTGTTATCATTGGCACCACAATCAAAGGAACTGCTAGCAACGGATTGAAGACAACGGGCAGACCAAACATCAAAGGTTCACTGACATTAAATGCTGATGGAATCAAACCAACTTTTGTGATAGAACGGTAATCTTCTCGTTTTGAAGCAATTAAGATCGCAATCACCAAACAGAAAAGCATTCCGCCGCCACCCATCCAACCAAAACAGTCTAGGAATGGTTTGGTGACGATGTTCGGTAATTCGGTTCCTTTTTTCAACGCATCCATATTTTGTTGGATTGCTGTCAGCATAACGGGTTCCCCGATCGAACCTAAAATGAATGTCCCATGTAAACCAAATGCCCACAAAAGGTTACTCAAAAATACATAGATCAATACGCCGCCTAAAGATTGGAAAGAAGCCAGTAACGGTGCTTGGAAGAAGCGTTCAATCAAAGCGGGAATATCCGTATGCAACAACCAAACCACCAACACTTCAACCAATCCAATAATCGTCGTTACCAAAAATGCTGGAATCAGAACATTGAAGGAACGAGCGATAGAAGGAGGAACACTTTCATGCATTTTGATCTTCAACTTATCATTTTTAGAGAATTTATTCAGTAAGGTCACTGAAATCAAAGTGGCAATAATTGCTAAAAACATTCCGGTCGCACTAGTTTGAGTTTGGGTCAAGACTGCTCCAGCCGTTACGCTGTTGCCTTTGATATCCACTAGTGTCGTTTGAGCCGGTAAGACTAGTACAAAAGACACAATCCCCATAACCCCACCAAACAAACCATCTTCACCGTAGCTCTGAGATAATTTATAACCAATCGTACATGCGATCAAGATTCCCATGATTCCTAACGTTGCATTATAGACTTGACCACCTAAATCCATCCAACGAGCAGCCCCAGCAACATTTTTCAAAAGACCATTCTGAGGACTTAAGATCAGATTGTTGATCAGTACCCAAAATGAAGCGATAATCGTCAATGGAATCAAAGCAACAAAACCATCCCGAATTGCTGTAATATGTCGCTGACTTGAAAATTTGTTGGCAAATATTAACAATTTATTTAAAAGTGCATTGTCTTGCATTTATTCTTCCTCCTCTAAAGTAATTTGGCAATTAATCTCAAACATCCGTTTCCACGGAAATTCCAATTTTTTAAAGTGGAAAGTCCCTCCTTTGAAGCTATTTGATAAATAAGATTGGGCTAACACTGAAAGTGAATTTTTACAAGCCTTCATAACTTCCTGTTCTTTGCCTACGATGTCAAAATAGTTTTTCCCTAATCGAGGGAGCAAATCATCCGTCAAATTGCGACGAACGCTAGCTTGATAAAAGGCATCTTCAAATAGATTGCTGACCAAATTATCCAACCGCTGTGCTTCATTAGGATTTTGTAAGGCAAAAGTCATTGCTGCTAACGCACTACCTAAAGAATTACAATTGGTATTCCATGCTTTGTAACACAGCAACTGATCCAAAATTCCTTGTTTGTCCAGCATTGCGATCAATTCCAAGTCTCCACCATTAGCAAAGGCACTGTCACAGATGGCAACTTTGCGTCCTGCTGCCAAATCGAGTTTGATTTCTCTAACAAAGGTCAACAGATGGCGATATGAATCATAAGTCACATCCTTTTTCGTTAATTGATCCCACGACTCTTGCATGATTTTTCCTGGTGTATTATAGGCTAAAATCAAATCAGCTGTTTCCCGATCTGACCATAGCTGCATCCCAGCTGCCATAACATGGGCCTTCAAGCTTTCGTTAATGATTCGATCCTCATAAAGCGGTACTAATTGGGGCCCAAAAGTCGAAGCAAAATGAACATAGACTTTCGGTGTCAATTGATGGTAATCATTGTATGCACGAGCCAATAATGTAAAGCCTACTTCATCAGCTCCTGGATAAACCATGATCTGATCTTTAAGATTTTTTTCCGCAATTGCTCCGTAAATTTTTTGTTGGTCAATCGCTGTATAACCATAAGGAGCAGAATCATCTTGGGGAATCGCCAGAAAATCGATTACTCCCGCTTCCACTAACCGAATATTAGTCAAATCCACCTCGGCATTGAAAATCCGTCGCTTTTCATAATCAACAAGATATTCAGCTGGAATCTTTTGTTTTAGAAGTGTCATTTCATCGGTTTCTTCTTCAGTTAAACCTTCCCGCACTGCTTTATCTTGCAACCAACCATGGCGAAAAATCGCCGCGCCATATGTTTCGTAATAGTCTGGCTCTTCATCGCTGCTGTCATACTTAGGAGTGCGCATGATCAAATTGGATAGATACAGTTTTAGCTGAGGATTTTCATTTTTCAACTGCCGAATCTTTTGTTCGTAGGCGCTGATTTGAGGTGCCTCGAAATGATGCAACCGTGATGGTAATAAGCCACCGTATAAAAGCATTTCAGTGGAGATTACAGCATAGTCTACTTCTTTAGCTGCTTTAGCAATAAAGTCGGCGATTGCTTTCGTATTCCCTGGTGTTTTTTTATAACCCATCAATTCTTTTGGCAAAACCATCAGTTCAATATCTCGTGCAACCATCGCAGTGTTGACAGGGTAATCAATATTACAAGGTCGTTCATCTAATGGTACATATAAAATTTTGACCATCTCAGTTAGCTCCTTTAGTTTGTTGAAAAATATCTTTGACAATCTCCCCGACATTTGAACGATAGAACATCGCTTTTGCTCGAATCTCTGCTGTAGCTTCCTGTACGGCATAAGAATTTGGTGTCAGAGGGAACATAGACGTATCACTTTCCGCATCTCCAGCGACATAAACCTGATCTTTTCCTAGACCTAACCATTCAATAACACGTTGCACAGCGGCTCCCTTTGAAACTTTGTTTGAAAAAACTTCCAAAGAAGACGGACTCGTCATAACGATATTGACTTTATCTTTTCCTAATGTTTCCTCAATTTTTTGGTGGATCACTTCAAATTCCTTTTTTGTGCCAAAAGTCAGATAAATCGTCGGTTGTTTTTCCTTTTCTGCTACAAAAGTTGGTAGGTCTTCAATTACGATAGAAGAATCCACAAATTCAGCTACATTTTCGGGATCCCGTGGACTAGGAAAGAGACGGTTTGTTAGATTAGAAACCTCCGTCCGCAATCCTTGACTAAAAATCACTTCATTCAACGCTTTGATATAATCTAAAGGAATCGTTGCGCTGGCGACTAATTGATTTTTTTTATCGTAGATCACAGCACCATTTTGACTGATCCGATACTCACTTTTAACACCAAGTTTCTCTTCAATAAATTGAATATCTGTATCCATACGTCCTGTACAAACAACAAAATGTCCACCAGCTGCGCAGAATTCTTTGATCAAAGTTAAACTTTTTTCATCAATCTGACCTTGTGCATCCAGTAATGTACCATCTAGATCACACACTAATAATTTGTTTTTCAAACTCGTATTCATGCTTGTGTTCCTTTCTGCGCCGCTGCTACATAACGTTGAGTGATCAATTGCGGCCGAGTGATAATTGATCCCACCACAACGGCAAAAGCACCTAATCTAAAAGCTTCGGTCACTTGCGCCGGTTCATTAGTGTGACCTTCCATGATCACTGGCACAGTCACATTAGCAACGATTTTTTTTAATAGAGCAAAATCAGGGCTCTCAGTTTTATGGGAATAAGGCGTATAACCTGCTAAAGTAGTTGAAACGATATCAAAACCATTTTTCTCAGCGACAATTGCTTCTTCCAATGTTGAACAATCTGCCATTGCCAAACGACCAGCTTCATGAATCTGTTTTACTAAGTCTGTTACATTTTCTTGCTGTGGTCGTACTTGTTTCGTGCCGTCCAAAGCAATAATTTCAGCGTCAGTCGCTAATAGTTCGCTGACTTCTTTTTTCGTTGCAGTAATATAAACTGCTGAATCAGGGTAATCCCGCTTGATAATACCGATTACCGGCAATTGAACGGTCTGCTTAATTTCGTCAATATCCACAACTGAATTAGCCCGGATACCGACCGCTCCACCTATTTGCGCTGCTAACGCCATACGTCCCATGATAAAAGGACTATGAAGTGGTTCATCTTCCAATGCTTGACAAGAAACTACTACGCCGCCTTTGATTTTTGCTAAAACTTCGTTCATTTTTCTGCCTCCAGGAATTAAATTCCATTTATAATTTATTTTATGGTGTAATACTACACCATAAAATAAAAAATGTAAACAGTTCCATTGCAAAAAATATTTATTCACTGATGATTCTCTCATCGGTGCCTATCATCAAGTAAGTTTAGTTGAGAATAAACTGTCGAACTTGCAATTCGAACGCCATTCGGTTCATTTCGGAATCAACATCCAACATAAGAATTTACAATCTGCATCAGAAGGCTCAAAATCTGTTGAGTGGCAACACTGATTCTCCTTAAAAAAAAAGAGGTATTCGAGACTGAACAGCAACTTGACTTTACCTGAAATTCGAGAGAGTGTTCGCACTAGAATATGGAACTTCTGCTTCAAACCCCTGATTCTCACGTAATTCAATGATCATGCCTTCTGGTACCACTATTTATCAGAGATCGTGTTTCCCTCTGATAAATGATTTTACCGGTTTTTTGATGGAAATTTCTTCTGACAGTTCCCTTTCAGCAATAAATCTCGCCAAATTTTCTACCTATAAACCAAAGTGAACAATGTCAGTAAAATTGACACGTGATTGGACAAAGGATACTTTTTTCGTATGTAATTTCAGATAAAAATTTCAAATTACAGCTGTGGATGAAGAAATAGGTAAAATCACTCACTATAAAGTCCTAACACCTGTAGAAATAGTGATTTCGATTGCCCTTACTTTGATTTTAAGTTTGGTCTTCTACTTTGTGACAGGTTCAAGGTATCAGTTTAAACCTGGTACGGATAAATACCTATTCCGTGAAAAATCGACAATAAATTAACGGACAAAACAGATCGCTTAACTCATTTGTCACTACCCGCCGTATCCCAAAAAGTCCCCTACCTGGCAGCGGCGGGAGTGGACGAAGCTTCTAATAGATCCAAAAATAGAAACAAACAGCCAATATTATTATTAAAAAAAGGATAAAAACAAAATAAAAGTTTTTATAACATAAGTAAATAACACAAAAATCAACCATTGATATCCTAAAATTATAAAATAAAATAATAATGTGAGTACATTACTATGATATAAAGTTTATAATCGCGAATTGTAAAATTAAGTTAGAAAAATAAAAAGACATTTATGGTATACTCAAATTGTATTTCCGACGAAAGAAAACAAAGGAGTGTAACCATAAATGACCT